>ERZ779913.8-NODE-8-length-104796-cov-6.39866_pt1 | contig 104796 bp, 76 predicted proteins | sample MGYA00511547_ERZ779913 | MGnify/ENA primary metagenome ERZ779913 (study PRJEB29588, sample SAMEA2149539) | human gut metagenome | biome: human gut; feature: human-associated habitat; material: faeces | place: Denmark | collected 2008/2010 ...
TCACTGCAAGAATTGCAAATAACTTTTTCATTGTGTGTCTAATTTTTAAGATTAAATAATTAATAGTTATTATAAATTGTTTTTTATTATTTCTTTACCTCCTTGCGGAGAGAACGGGATTCGAACCCGTGATACGCTTTTGACGTATACACGCTTTCCAGGCGTGCCTCTTCAACCACTCGAGCACCTCTCCTTCAGAACCTCGCTTGGAAGCCTTTTTCTTAAATCGAACGCAAATTACAAATAAAAATGCGAACGACAAGCGATTTCTGCTACAAATGTATTCTTTTTTTTCGTCTTACATAACATTCGTTCCCCAAAAGTTTATTTATAACCCTAAAATTAATAAACTTTAAAAACTATTTCTGGCATTTTCAAAAACTTTCAACGCATTTTCAGAGGTTACACGGCCTATTTCGGCCATCGAAACTCCATATACTTCGGACAGTTTCTCGGCTATTTTTACCAGATACGCACTTTCATTACGTTTGCCTCTATAAGGTACCGGAGCCAGGTAAGGGGAATCTGTTTCCAATACGATACGGTTCAAAGGTACAGATTTCAGAACTTCCGGCAAAATACTTTTCTTAAAAGTTACGACCCCGTTTATTCCTAACATAAATCTGGAGTATTCCATCAGTCTGCCGGCATCTTCTTCGGTACCGGTAAAACTATGAAATATACCCGAGAGAGAGGTATTCCGGTAGGGCTCCAGTACCTCGAGTAATTCGGGATAAGCTTCTCGACAATGGATAATCAACGGTAAGTTGAACTCCAGCGCCCATTTTACTTGAATGTCCAACACTTCCATTTGTTCTTTTCGGAATGTCTTGTCCCAGTACAAATCCATTCCTACTTCCCCGATGCCATAAAAGATCTGTTCCGAACGGAGCCATTTTTCAACAATAGTCAGACGCTCTTTCCAGTTTTCGTCGACCGAAGTAGGATGAAACCCAATCATCGGATAACATCCGTCGTGCGAATTGCACAGTGCCAGCATAGCCTCCACCGAAGTATCATCGATGTTCGGCATGAACATCCGTGTCACTCCTGCTTCCTTGGCACGGATAATAGCCAGTGCGCGATCAGCATCGAATTCTTCTGTAAATAAATGTGTATGCGTATCGATTAAAGCTAACATATCTTTATCTCTTTTTGATTATAAATTACGATTCATCAACCCCAACACAAAATCCGACAGGTTCTTCTTATACGAAGTTTCTACTCCTACCTTGTCCAGCAAATTCATACTTTCCTGATAGCAAGCGTTTATCTTATCGCGACAGATATCACGAACTCCTACCTTATTATATATATTAGTAACAGCCTCAATCTTCTGTGCAGGTTCATAGTGTTCGGCTGCCAGCCATTTCTGCAACTCGGCACGCGTTGTTTCATCGGCCTGTTCCAAAGCTGTAATCAACATAAACGTCTTTTTATTACATAGAATATCGCCTCCGATTTTTTTTCCAAAGATCGCAGGATCACCATACACATCCAGATAATCATCCTGCAACTGGAACGCAAGTCCGGCTTTTATACCGAAATCATAAAGCAACTGTGCATCCTTTTCAGAGGCTCCTCCCAGTATAGCACCAATCTTCAGGGCACCGGCAAGTAATACGGATGTCTTCAGTCGGATCATTTCCATATATTCGTCTACCGTTACATCCTCCCGACATTCAAACTCCATATCCCACTGCTGCCCGTCGCATACTTCCAGAGCCGTACGCGAAAAGACTTCCATCACCTGCTTCATGCACGATTCAGGACATCCCTGCATCATGAACTGATAGGAAAGGATCAACATGGCATCACCCGAAAGAATAGCCGTATTCTCATTCCATTTCTTATGAACGGTAAGTTTTCCTCGACGCATATCTGCCTTATCCATCAAATCATCATGCAAAAGTGTGAAATTGTGATAAGTTTCAATTGCCGCAGCCTGTGAAAAGATAGCTTTCACATCCTCTTTAAACAAATTGTATGCAAGCAACATAAGTACGGGACGAAGACGTTTTCCACCCAGTCCAAGTACATATTCTATTGGGTCATAAAGTCCTTTCGGATCGTGAGAATAAGGCAACGATTCTATATATGCATGAATCTGACTCAGTAATTCCTTTGAAGTTTGTTGCTTCATGATTCTTCTTTTTAAGATTATACAAAAATTTTTAGGCACGGATACACAGTATTCAACACCTGTGCAATCCGTGCCTAAACAATATTATCTAGGAAAAGCTTACTGCAACTTAAATGTTACAGGTACTGTATATTTTACACGTACAGCTTTACCACGCTGCTTACCTGGTTTCCACTTCGGCATCATCTTGATCACACGAAGTGCTTCCTTATCCAGATACGGGTCTACACTACGAACAACAACCGGGTCGACGATAGAACCATCCTGATTTACGACGAACTGAACGATTACACGTCCTTGTACACCGTTTTCCTGTGCGATAGTCGGATACTTGATGTTCTTAGCCAAGAACTTCAAACATTCAGCCATACCACCCGGGAATTCCGGCATTTCCTCTACAACCTGGAAGATCTGCTGTTCTTCAACTTCTTCCTCTTCTACAACTTCAGGAACATACTTGATTTCAACAGCCTGACCTTTATCCTCGTTTGACTGGATAGTAGATTCCTGTACGTTTGCATCGTTATCAGCGATCTGCAAAACTTCTTCTACTTTCGGAGCTTCGGGGGGAGGGGGAGCTTGTTTAGGTTCTTCCTGTTGGGTGATAGGCACCATTTCCTCTTCAAAAGGCACATCTACGATACCACTATCGGCAGTGATCACGACATCACGTTTGGTCCATTCAAACGCAACGAACATTGCTGCCAATATCAGCACGAGTCCGACCAGAAACCATGTGGTTTTCTTGCCTTCAAGATCGGCTTTCGGCGATTTTTTAATTTCCATAAAAATAATTTTATAGGTTTATAAATTCTCTGTTCCGCAAATGTAACGCAAATCTTCGAATTTGCAACAAGATAAGGATAAAAAATTGCAAAATAAATTCACCACATGCTATCTGTCACGAAAATAGACTATCTTTGAAAACTGATTTTCATTAACATTATATATTAAAGGTATGAACAAAATCATTATCGCAATCGACGGGTTTTCTTCCTGTGGCAAAAGTACCATGGCGAAAGACCTTGCCAAAGAAATCGGTTATATATACATTGACAGCGGAGCCATGTACCGGGCTGTCACACTCTATTGTATCGAACATGGATTATTCCACACAGACGGAAGCATCGACGAGGAGAAATTGAAACAGCAAATGAGCGATATCCACATTTCTTTCCGGTTGGATGCCGAAACAGGACGTCCCCGTACCTTCCTGAACGACTCGGATGTGGAAGACCAGATACGCACCCTGGAGGTATCTTCTCATGTCAGCCCTGTTGCCGCACTGGGATTCGTCCGCGAGGCATTGGTACGCCAGCAGCAGGAACTGGGGAAAGATAAAGGGATCGTAATGGACGGACGTGATATAGGAACCGCTGTATTCCCCAATGCTGAACTGAAGATATTCGTCACGGCATCGGCCGAAATCCGTGCGCAGCGCCGTTACGACGAACTAAAAGCTAAAGGTCAGGAAGCATCGTTCGAAGACATCCTGCACAACGTAGAAGAGCGCGACCGTATCGATCAGACACGCGAAGTCAGTCCCCTGCGCAAGGCAGACGATGCGATATTACTGGATAACAGCCACATGAGTATCGCAGAACAGAAAGAATGGCTGATGAACCAATTCCAGCGGGCAACTCATGCGTAAAGTAGAGATAGACGAAAGTTCAGGTTTCTGCTTCGGAGTGACTACAGCTATCCGGAAGGCCGAAGAAGAGCTGGCAAAGAGTGAAACACTCTATTGCTTAGGAGATATCGTGCACAACGGGCGCGAATGTGAACGGTTGAAGCATCTGGGACTAAACACCATCGAACACGATGAGTTTGCACAGTTGCGAAACACAAAGGTATTACTTCGTGCACACGGAGAACCTCCCCAGACTTACCAGCTCGCCCAACAGAACAACATCGAAATCATCGATGCCACTTGTCCTGTAGTGCTTCGCCTGCAAAAACGCATCAAGCAGGAATTTGATACGCCCAGCCCCGAAGGACGGGAAAAGCAGATTGTCATTTTCGGGAAAAACGGACATGCCGAAGTTCTGGGACTGGTAGGACAGACCAACGGACAGGCTATCGTCATAGAAAATCTGGCTGAAGCCGAGAAACTGGACTTCAACAAAGATATCCGGTTGTATTCACAGACTACCAAGTCGCTGGATGAGTTCCGGCAAATTGTGGCATACATTCAGGAACATATTTCTCCACAAGCCACTTTCCTGTATTACGACACAATATGCCGGCAGGTGGCTAATCGTATGCCCGATATCCGCAAGTTTGCAGCCGAACACGACCTGGTGTTCTTTGTCTGTGGACACAAAAGTTCGAACGGTAAAATTCTTTTTCAAGAATGCCTGAAAGTAAACCCAAATTCATACCAGATAGACCGTCCGGAAGAAATAGACCGTGCACTTCTGAAAGACGCTCAGTCTATTGGAATATGTGGAGCGACCTCTACCCCGAAGTGGCTGATGGAAGCATGCCGTGATACAATTTTGTCTTACTCATGACATCCAAAAATAAATACTTTTATTTGCTTGTAAATTAGTTTTTTAATACTTTTGCGGCATCAAGATTAAAACAAACAAATAACTTATGGGAAATATTAAATGTATTGGCATCTTGACTTCAGGTGGTGATGCTCCTGGAATGAATGCTGCCATCCGCGCCGTCACCCGTTCGGCCATATACAACGGACTGGCTGTAAAAGGTATCTTTCGTGGATACAAAGGTCTTATTACCGGAGAAATCCAGGAGTTCAAGACCCAAAACGTCAGCAATATCATCCAACAGGGAGGAACTATTCTGAAAACGGCACGTTGTCAGGAGTTCAAAACTCCGGAAGGACGTAAAATTGCTTACGAAACCATGCAACGTGAAGGTATCGACGCGCTGATTGTTATCGGTGGAGATGGTTCTCTGACCGGAGCACGTCTGCTGGCACAGGAATTTGATGTACCGTGTATCGGATTGCCTGGTACAATCGACAACGACCTGTATGGTACCGATACTACAATCGGATATGATACAGCCTTGAATACAATTCTTGACGCCGTCGACAAAATCCGTGACACCGCAACTTCACACGAACGTCTGTTTTTCGTGGAAGTAATGGGACGCGATGCCGGCTTCTTGGCATTGAACGGAGCCATCGCAGCAGGAGCTGAAGCTGCCATCATTCCCGAATTCAATACAGAAGTCGACCAGCTGGAAGAGTTCATCAAAAACGGATTCCGCAAGTCGAAGAGCAGTTCCATCGTACTGGTTGCCGAAAGTGAAATCACCGGTGGAGCCATGCATTACGCAGAACGTGTTAAAAACGAATATCCGCAGTACGATGTACGTGTAACTATTTTGGGACACTTGCAGCGTGGCGGTAAACCCCCGACAGCACACGACCGTATCATTGCCAGCCGAATGGGTGTAGCCAGCATACAGGCCTTGATGGAAGGACAGCGTAACGTGATGATCGGTATAGAAAACGATGAAATCGTTTATGTTCCGTTTACCAAAGCTATCAAGAACGATAAGCCAATCGACCGTGAACTGGTAAATGTTCTACATGAATTGTCTATCTAATAGCAAACAATATAAAAGAAATCACCCTGCCGCATCGGATGTAGCAGGGTGATTTTTTTATATCAACAAACAAGGTTCTATCTTATTTCACCAGTCGGATGCCATTGTCTTCCAGCACAACCAGGCGTTTCTTATACAGTTCACCTACAGCCTTTTTAAAGGTCTTCTTGCTCACGCCGAATGTATTGTATATTACTTCGGCCTCCGTTTTGTCGTTCAGCGGAGTATAGCCGTCGTTATCCTTTATATACTGTAACAGCACTTCGGAAAAGTCGTCGACCTTCTTCACGCCTTTTTTCTGAAGTACCAGGTCAATCTTTCCGTCTTCACGTACACGCTTTACGTAAGCATGCAAACGCATTCCCTGCTCCAGAGGCTGGAATATTTCGTTGTGGAAAAGCATTCCCGAAAATTTATTATCCACTATCACCTTAAATCCCAGGTCCGTTTTCTGCCATACCAGTACCTCGACTTCCTCTCCCGGAGCATATTCCGGACGTTCCTTCGACAAGTAGTGCTCCACTTTGGCCGAAGCAACAATACGGTAGCTCTCATCGTCCAGATGCACGTGCACCACATAGCGACCACCTTTCTGCATCTTGGCCTTCTGTTCACGGAAAGGAACGAACAAGTCCTTCATCAATCCCCAGTTCAGAAACGCCCCGTACTGGTTTACCCATGCCACTTCCAGACAGGCAAACTCCCCTACCTGCACGTAAGGTTCCAGCGTCGTAGCTACCAGACGTTCGTCCATGTCGAGGTAAATAAACACATTCAGCACATCCCCCGGCTTACAACCTTCGGGAACATAACGCTTCGGAAGCAGAATCTCTCCGTCTTCATCACCGTTAAGGTACATGCCGAAGTCTACTTCCTTCACGACTTCCAGCTGATTATATCTTCCTAATTGTATATGACTCATAACGATTCTTTATTTCCGCCAAAGATAACATAAAAAAGTAACATAGCAGCTTCTCGCAAATAAAAACAGAAAAAAGGCATAGCAAAAACACAAACCCATCCGGCAATTTATTTTTATCAGAAAAAAGAGGGCAGTTCTAAGTGAAAACCCAACAAAATTGCTTTACTTAGCAGAAGATTTAATTTTTTATCCTATGAAACACTCTCTTTTGACGCTAGGCATCGTGGCTGCTTCTCTAGCCATGGCCTCTTCTTCGTGTACCACCCAGCAACAGCCTACCGAGGTAACCTGGGGTACCTTCAACATCCGCTACGATAATCCAGCTGACAGCCTCAACAACTGGCAATACCGGAAAGACCATGTAGCCGAATTCATCAAGACACAAGACATCGATATCGTAGGTATGCAGGAAGTACTTCACAACCAGCTGGAGGACCTGAAGGCACGTCTGCCCGAATATGCCGAAGTAGGTGTAGGTCGTGAGGACGGTAAGACCAAAGGCGAATATGCTCCACTGTTCTATAAAAAAGGCCGTTTTGAAGTTCTCGACAGTAACACCTTCTGGTTGTCACAATACCCCGACAGCGTAGGATTCATCGGATGGGACGGTGCCTGCACCCGTATTGCAACCTGGGCCAAGCTGAAAGACAAGAAGAGCGGGAAGATCTTCATGGCAGTCAACACGCACTTCGACCATGTAGGTACGGAAGCCCGAAGAAAAGGAGCCCTGCTGATTATCGAGAAAATCAAGGAGATTGTAGGCGACCAGCCTGCCGTACTGACCGGCGACTTTAATGTAACCGAGCAGTCGGAAGCCTACGAAACCATCACAACCAATGAATTTGTACTGAAAGATGCCTACAAGGAAGCGGCTCAGCGAGAAGGAGTAAGCTATACCTTCCACGATTTCGGACGCATCCCTGCCGACTCCTGCCAGAAAATAGACTTCATCTTCGTCACTCCACAAATCAAAGTACAAGACAGTTATATCCCGCAGGAGGCCAAACAGGCAGGCGATTTCCTCTCCGATCATAATCCGGAAGTGGTTCACCTGTCGTTCTGATACTCCTTATTTTATCATACCGTCTATCATGTGGATGGTACGGTCGGTCTGCGCCGCCAGTTCTTCATCGTGAGTAACAATGACAAAAGTCTGTCCCAGCTTATCCCGCAAATCGAAGAACAGGCGGTGCAGTTCTATTTTGTTCTGCGTATCCAGACTGCCCGACGGCTCATCCGCAAGCACTACCGCAGGATGGTTTATCAATGCCCGCGCTACCGCCACACGCTGTTTCTCGCCACCCGACAGTTCCGCCGGCTTATGCGAAGCCCGCTCCGAAAGTCCGAGGAAGTCCAGCATCTCACGTGCCTTTTTCTTTGCCTCAGAAGCCGATACCCCCTGAATCAGTGCAGGTATCATCACATTCTCCAGTGCCGTAAACTCCGGCAGGAGCTGATGAAACTGAAAGACAAAACCAATTTCCTTGTTGCGGAAAGCAGAAAGCTCTTTTTCCTTCAGACGGTTTACCTCCGTACCGTTCAATACAATCCGCCCGCTGTCGGGCTTGTCGAGCGTCCCCATAATCTGAAGCAAGGTTGTTTTCCCTGCCCCGCTGGGTCCTACGATACTTACCACTTCTCCTTTATTTATAGTCAGGTCGATTCCCTTCAGCACATGCAGCGAACCGAAACTCTTGGTTATTCCTTCCAACTGAATCATACTTCTACAATTTTCGTATCACATACTCTGCCAGATAGCAGCCAAATACCGCAGGCATGTAGCTCACCGTACCGGCTGTAGATTTCTTGTTCTGTTCGTTGTCTACCAGAATCACGGCGTTCGGATCGGCCTGTTCGGTACTGAATACCACAGGCAACTTGCGCTTCATGCCCATCTTCTGCAAGCGTTTGCGTACCGCCTTGCTCAGTCCGCAGTGATAAGTTTCCCATAAATCGGCAAAGCGCACCTGCGTAATATCCCGCTTGGCACCCGCTCCCATGCTGCTCACAATCTTCATACCACGCTGCAACGCATGATAAATCAGGTAGCACTTGGGAGCTACCGTATCGATGGCATCGACAATGAAATCGAACTTCGCACTGTCCAGCAGTTCCGGTATCGCCTCATCCTTCAGGTAAACCGGAAGCACCGTCAGCTGAAGTTCCGGATTTATATCGAGAAAACGCTGTGCCAGCACCTCCGCCTTTTTCTTTCCCAGCACTGAATGAGTAGCTGGAAGCTGACGGTTGATGTTGCTGGGCTGAACCGTATCGGCATCCACAATCGTCATGCGACCCACTCCGGCACGGCAAATCATTTCGGCAGCGTAGGCACCTACACCGCCCAGTCCTACCACCAGCACATGTGCGCCACGCAAGCGCTCCATTTTATCGGTACCCAGCAGCAGTTCCGTACGCTGCTGCCAAGCCTTACTGTCTTCACTCATGAATTCTTCTTAAACCATTTATAAAACCAGTTGCCCACCTTGTCGTAATACTGCGTTTCAGCCCATCCACGTGGATCGGAGAACGACAGTGTTTCCGTCGGGTCACCCTTCTGTTCCGGATAAAGCAACATGATACTGTTATTATTAAAATACTTCGATATCTGCATCGGCAAGCGTTCGAATGCCGAGTCGTATGAAATGGAACCGCGCCGCGCACTGATGATGACCAGCAAATGGTCGTAGTTCACCTGTCCGGTCAGGATGAGCAGGTCGTCCCAGTTCTCCAGTTCCGAATAAGCAGCCCGTGTATCCTTATGTTTCTTCTGTATATAGCCCCGGATGTACCCCAGCGTCTGAGGATGCGCATAGAAATGCACCCTACATCCCAACTGACTGCTCATACGGCACATGTGGGTAATCCATTTTATGAACCCATGTTCGAACTCCGCCTTGGGAGGAACTGCCACAATGATTCGCCTCAACGTATTGACCGGCATCAGGAAACGGGCCACCATCACCTGCAAATATGTATTTTTCAACAAATTCTCCGTCAGCTTTCCAAAGAAAGAATCGACGATGCTCATCTTGCAGTGCAAACCGATGATGATATTCGTCGCATTATATTCCTTGGCCGTATGCAGAATACCTGTCGTAATATTCAAGTCGAACCGCGATACGGTCTTCAGCCGCACATTGGTAGCTGCAGTAATCTGTGCCGCCCGCTCCAGGTTACGCTTGCCACGCATCTCCTGTTTCACCGAGTCGTTATTGTCATTCACCACACTCAGGGCAACCAGATTGTCCAACTGTTTTTCATCGCGGGCTACCATTGCCAGACTCATCAGACTCTCCAGCGTTTCCGGATTCGAAACCGGAATAAGGAATGTTTCCTTCTCCTGCGTCTTCTCTCCGTCCACCTCCGCATCGTCCATGGCAATACGTTTGGCAGCATGTTCGGTAATGAAAGAGCTCACCACGCAAGTCACCAGAATCAGCAGAATCGTTCCGTTCAGCACATCCTCGTTCAGCAGACGTTCACCGTCTGGTAAAATAATGTTATAACCAACCAGCACGGCAGCCAGCGTAGCAGCCGCCTGTGCGTTACTTAATCCGAACATCAGCTCCCGTTCCAGCGAACGCATCTTATAAATCTTCTGCGTGAGCCACGACGCAATCCACTTACCCAGCAAAGCCACGATAATCATCACCACCGCCACTTTGAGGGAATCGATATGTCCGAACAGTACGTTCACATCAATCAGCATTCCCACCCCGATCAGGAAGTACGGAATAAACAACGCGTTGCCTACAAACTCCAGATGACTCATGAGCGGCGATACATGCGGAATCAGCCGGTTCAGTACCAGTCCGGCAAGGAAAGCTCCCAAGATACCTTCCATACCCACAAACTCCATCAGTCCCGCACCGAGGAACACCATTGCCATGACGAAGATATACTGCACCACATTGTCACTATAGCGACGGAAGAACCATCTTCCGATACGCGGGAAAGCATACATGATGACTACACTCAGCACCACTACCTTCAGCACCAGCCAGATCCAGAACATATCCGACGTTTCTCCCTTGTACATGCCCCCTATCACAGCCAGCACCAGCAGTGTCAGCGTATCGGTCACGGCAGTACCTCCTACTGCAATGCTTACAGCCCGCTGACGGTTGATACCGTAACGGATCACGATAGGATAAGCAATCAGCGTATGCGAGGCATACATACTGGCAAGCAGCACCGAAGTGGTCAGACTATAATCCAGCAGATGCAGATTGGTCCATATACCTATACCCAAAGGAAAAATAAACGCGAGCAGTCCCAGCACGGTAGCCTTCACACGGATACTCTTGAAGTCCTCCATGTTCATTTCAAGTCCGGCAAGGAACATGATGTAATAAAGCCCCACCTTACCAAACAGCTCGAAGCTGCTGTCGCGTGCCAGTATGTTAAACCCATGTTCGCCAATGACGACTCCCGCCAGTATCATACCGATAATGTGGGGAATACGCAGCCGCTCCAGTACGATGGGGGCAAACAAGATAATAACCAACACCAAAAAGAAAATCCACGTGGGGTCGGTGACAGGAAGATGAAAATCAAAGTTTACAAAATCGAGCACTTCTTTCATAAATAGGTATTACTATTTCATTTTAGAAACAAAAATACAAAAAATCTTCCTATTTTCCGTATTAATAATTCAGAATGTTTTATTTTTGCAATCGGAAATCCAAGCAGACAAAACACAGCGTTTTTAAATCAATGACTTTTTTGACAAAGCGAAGAGAAAAGCGTCTGCACATTAAGAAAAATGTAATTATTAACAGTTTAAGAATTAAGAGATGAAAGTAGCTATTGTTGGTGCAAGCGGAGCAGTAGGACAAGAGTTCCTGCGTGTGCTTGATGAGAGAAATTTTCCGATAGACGAATTGTTGTTATTTGGTTCTACACGTAGTGCAGGACGAAAATACACATTCCGCGGAAAAGAAATCGAAGTGAAACTGCTGCAACACAATGACGATTTCAAAGGTGTCAACATTGCCTTTACTTCTGCAGGAGCAGGCACATCTAAAGAATTTGCCGAAACTATCACCAAATACGGTGCTGTCATGATAGACAATTCAAGCGCATTCCGCATGGATGCAGACATTCCTTTGGTCGTACCCGAAGTAAACCCCGATGACGCATTGAACCGTCCGCGTGGTATCATCGCCAACCCGAACTGTACAACCATACAGATGGTGGTGGCATTGAAAGCTATCGAAAAACTGTCGCACATCAAGCGCGTACATGTTTCTACTTATCAGGCTGCCAGCGGAGCAGGTGCTGCCGCTATGGACGAACTGTACGAACAGTATCGTCAGGTACTTGCCGGAGAGCCTGTAACCGTTGAAAAGTTTGCTTATCAGCTGGCGTTCAACCTGATTCCTCAGATTGACGTGTTTACCGACAACGGTTATACCAAAGAGGAAATGAAGATGTATAACGAAACACGTAAGATCATGCACTCCGACGTGAAGGTCAGTGCAACCTGCGTACGTGTTCCTGCATTGCGTTCTCACTCAGAAAGCATCTGGATCGAAACAGAACGTCCGATATCGGTAGAAGAAGCACGCAAGGCGTTTGCCGAAGGTGAAGGACTGGTATTGATGGATAATCCTGAAAAGAAAGAATACCCGATGCCGTTGTTCCTTGCCGGAAAAGATCCTGTATACGTAGGACGTATCCGTAAGGACCTGACCAACGAAAACGGTCTGACATTCTGGATTGTGGGTGACCAGATCAAGAAGGGAGCTGCCCTGAACGCCGTACAGATTGCTGAATATTTGCTTAAAGTGAAGAACATCGGATAAGTTTTTCACACACAGATATACAAAAGAGATAAGGCAGCCTGCTTGTCCAGACGAACGCATCGTCGGGCAACGAGGTTGCCTTATCTCTTTTTAGTTTTCATACTCCTTTTCCTTTCAACATGCAATACACCTATCCTTACCTCTCTCCCCTCGGAAAAATCATTCTTGCCAGCAACGGCACATGCCTCACCGGTCTGTGGTTCGAAGGCCAAAAGTATTTTGCCCGCACGCTGGGTGCAGAATACGAAGAAAGAGATTTTCCCGTGTTTCGTCAGACAACCGAATGGCTGGACACTTACTTTGCCGGAAAGAGGCCCGACTTCATGCCCGAGCTGGAGCTGCATGACACGCCGTTCCGCTTAGCTGTATGGCATATCCTGCAACAAATTCCCTATGGCGAAGTTATCACCTACAAAGAAATAGCTCAGGAAATAGCCCGTCAGCGAAACTGCGGAAGCATGTCGGCACAGGCCATTGGTGGAGCCGTCGGACACAATCCCATCAGCATCCTCATCCCCTGCCACCGTGTAATAGGCAGCAACGGCAGTCTGACCGGATATGCCGGAGGAGTTTCCCGAAAAATGAGTCTGCTCGCGCTGGAAGGAATCGACAAATCGATACTTGACAAATGCTGAATTTCTTTATCTTCCAAATAATCAAAAAAAACTATATCAGTAAAGTTGATGATGCATCACTCTCCACTGATATAGTTTTATCATAACATTTCAATCAAGCCTAATTCATCCACCAACGTGAATCTCCGGCTACACCTTCACCCTCAAATTTCAATTCTGGCTTGAAGTGGAAATCTCCATTAGTCGGATCAACAAACAAGTCATCACTTGTATATTCCAAGCTAATAGCATCTGTAAATTCCTTACTATCAACTACCATATCCGATGTAACATAACAACCTGCATAACTTAACCAACCAGAATAATCGCTATTGCCTGAATTTACTTTACTACCTCCATTGGCTCCAGAGAAAATACAATTGGTAACAATAATTACTTTAGGCTGCTTGTCCAGACGGAACATTTTAGGAATACTTGTCACGTTATTATAGAAAGTACAATTAGAGAACTCAAACTCAGATAGAGCGACACGCAAATCAATAATCTGATCACCAATTTCCCATAATGTACAATCCGTTATAGAAATAGAATTTAATGCTCCAGCTTTTCCGATATTCAGTAAGCCATATCCACTCAAACCTATATTTTTCAGTATGCAATTGTTAATATTTATACTTTCGGCCATTGCATCATTAGAGTTCATCCGAATAACGCTTCGAGGCACATCAGAGACAGTACATCCTTCGAAAGTAATATTTGTAAAACAATTACCATTACCTATTTCTACAAGGAATTGAGATCCTCCGTTACTCAAAATATCCATATATTGCACATAGAAATTTCCCATTGGAGCAGAGAAAGTAAACTTACTCATCTTCAAAAGCGGATTTTTCCCATTTACGATATTACCAGAGAAATAAAGATTGCCAATACCTTCTGGAATAACAATTTCATCTATTTCATAACTCAATCCTCCTTCAAATGCTAACGTTACATCCATTGGAGCCTCAGCAGTACCAGCAGCATTTGCCAAAACAGTATTAATATCGGCCCCGGGCATTACCTTAATTAAGGTAGAAGTTGCAGAACCTAACGTACGGAAATTATAGGTTCCTCGTAAAATGCCATCGTTCAAGATTTGAGCAACATAATTGGTTCCAATCTGCAAGTCTGAGATGATCAATTGTCCGGCCTGCAACTCAACATCCGTCAGCGGATGATCACCTATCCAAATCGTATCAGGATCGAGAGACGTATCGGCATTCGACATGAGTTGTCCGTACCGAATGTTTGTAGCTTCCTTTTCAACATTCCATTGCAAGGTAGCACTAGTAATGCCAGGAACAACTTGTGTAAAAATCTGTTCGGCAGGTGTATCAAAACAAAGAGGTGTCCATCCCGACTCTTTGCCTGTAAGGTCATCTACTCCTTTTATTCGGATTGAATACCGACTTGTTCCATGAAGGTCTTCAAACAATACGCGATATTCAGTAGCCGTTATTGTGCTTTCCTGCTTATAAGCAGTCAACGTATCAACCAGGGCCGTATCCGTACGCACAATATTATTAAAAAGAAGACTATCTCCTTCGCTAAATTCAAAAACATATTTGGTAGCTCCTATCACACCTGTAAAGCTGACAATCACAGATGTTGGCATTTCTTCCACCGTTTCAAAATGAATCGGACGATACATTCTGTCATAATTTACATCATATCCCCAGTTATTAGGATCCTCGCAAGAGACAACCAAAAGACTGAGTAATCCAACTAAAATCAATAGCCTATTTAATTTCATAATTTTCAACTTTAATAAAATTAAGAATCAATACCCATACGAATTGGACAAATATCCATTCGACTTATAAACATCCTCATAATAAATTGGATAGAGGTGACGATAATTGCATTTGCCATTTCCCATCTGACTTATATTCTTCAAGATATAATCTTGAATCTGAGTTCCCCATTGCAATCCTTGCAACAATTCAGTATAATCGTAAGAAGCACGTAATCCAGAAGCACATGCACAAACTTTAGCCGAATTCTGAATTAGCGTCTTTGCATCACTCTCATTTTTACGTTCCCAATAATTTCCCGGGAACCATCGTATCTCCCGATAAGCCTTAGGGTTCGGATTGGCATTTCTGTTGGTATAGAAATTCACAGACGACCAGTCTATAAATTCCCCATTCAAATCACTACCTTCGTATGTATAATATAATACATGAGGAAAATCGCCTGGATTATACGTCTTATCAAAAATCTGTACTGTCTTCGTACCATCCATCATATACAACATGGCTTTCTTCATTTCTTCAATCTTGGTATCCAATAATCCCCAACGTATCAGATCCAATTTACGGATACCTTCACCTCCAAACTCCCATGCGCGTTCATTTACTATGGCTTCAAAGAAATCTGTATCATAAGAAGAGACCCGTGGAGAGCTGGCTCCAAATGCACGTTCACGTACCATTTCCAGTGCTTGTCGCGGAGTAATCCCGGCTACCGTATTTATTTTATCTGCGCTGCCGCTCAATGCATAACTAGCTTCTGCAAACATCAGCAACACATCAGAGTAACGCATGATAATCCAGTTGATACCAGTCGGAGTACGGCTGGTAGCTGTGGCAGCAATGCTACGATACGTATCAGATGTCCACCAGAAGCACCATTTACCTAAACGAACATTCATGATATCATTATTCATCACTTCACGGTTTCCACCATCCACATCAGAATCTTTCTTATAAGTAGGCCAATAACAAGCATAATCACGGCGTTTATCTGCACGATCGAATGAATAGAAATAATAAGCATTTGTACTTACATAAGTACCTCCGAATCCTCTTTGTCCGTAACCAAGATTTCCATCCATGGCACGTCCCATCAACGTACCTATGTCGCCGCTATATCCTACACCATTAGCAACTTCGAACAAGTTCTCATTGTATGCATTATAACCTAATCCACATACTGTTTTCCAAATATCTCCATAATCCGGATCCAGGGCATGAGGATTTTCCGGGTCCGCAATCAATTCCGCGCATTGCTGCTCAGCTATTTCATAATAGTCACGCCAGTTTTTAGGACGTCCTACATAAAATCCATTTAGTTCTGCCATACCCGGATTACCTTCAACATTGGGATAGTGTTCTACATTGGTATCATCAAAAACATTTCCGTCGCGTACAGACCAACCACCGGCAAATAAAGCGATACGAGCCAACAAACCTTTTGCAAAGCCCTTAGTCACACGTTCACTATTGTAGTCCGAAGTTCCCATCCAAGGTAAATAATCAATGGCCTCCTCCATATCCTTTACAATGCAAGAATAGATACTATCACGATCTGTCTTTCCTGCGTAGACATTCGAAAGATCCGAATTAGACATACCTTCTTTATAAGGAACATCTCCATAACGGCGTACCAGTTCAAAATAGGCCAATGAACGCAAGACCAATGCCTCCCCTAAATACCCCTGCAAGGTTTTCGATTCAGACAATTTAGTAGATTTCCGCAATCCGTCGACAGCTGTACTGGCTAATTCAGCCATTTTAAAAATACCTTCCCACTTTGTATTCTCCAAGTACCAGTTACACCAATAATTGGCAATGCCATTATCAGCACCCGAAACGGAAGGGTCATTTTGATATCCACTAGCCAATTCTATATCGGAAACTCCCTGCCAGTTAACAGACATCTTTTGTCCGTATACATACGTATCACATAATTGAGAATAAATACCCATTATTGCAGACCGTGTCATACCTTCATTTTCATAGATTACTTCTCCCGTTTGTTCTGAAAGAGATTCTGTATCCAGAAAATCGCTACATGAAGTCATAAACAGACATCCAAACAATAATATGATTGATTTATATTTTTTCATTATACTATGTTATTTAAAATGTTACATTTACACCTACTATATAAGAACGTGATTTAGGATAAGCCGAATAATCAAATCCCATTATCATCTTATTGGAACTTGTATTTACTTCCGGATCTTGTCCGCTATATCCGGTAATACACAGCAAATTACTACCGGTAGCATAAAAACGTAAATTACGAACTCCAAACTTACGCGTAAAATTCTGAGGAAGCGTATAGCCCAATGTCAGCGTTCCTAAGCGTAAGAAAGAACCATCTTCTATAGCCCAATCCGTCATAATCGAATTATTCATCAACGGATGCCAGATAGTAGCATTTGCATTGAGTTCTTGCAAACGGACCGGATCGGCATGCACACCATAATAAATATTATATCCTGTAGCCGGATCAATGGTTGTAAAACGATGATCCAGACTCATTTCTGAACTCATATTCTGATAACGCTTTGAACCTACATACGAAGTATAATCTATTTTATTGGCATTGAATACATCGTTTCCATACGACCAGTTGAATAAAGCTGTAAGGTCAAGTCCCTTCCATCCAGCCGAAATGCCAAATCCTCCTGTATGCTTAGGTAGTGCATGTCCTATTACCCGCCGGTCGTTATCTGCATCAAGATGTCCATCTCCATTTAAATCCTTCAATTTCAAATGGCCCGGGCCAAAATATTGACCACTATTAGTCAACAGTTCTTCGGTTACATCAGGAACTCCTTCTTTTAGAACCCAACGTTGAGTAGCCGGATCATAATTAAAATCATCAAACGTATACATTCCGTCACAAACATAACCATACATCAAACCAACTTCCTGTCCTACGAATACACGATAGTTATCGCTACCTACTTCCACCTTGTCACCATTTACAATCATCTCAGTATCGTCAGAGCCATAAAGTGCATCTACCCTGTTCTTATTGAAAGCGATATTGAAATTAAAATCTAAAAAGAAATCTTTCTTATTGATTAAATTAGCATTCAAAGAAAGTTCAAGACCCCGGTTGGTAGTCTGTCCCAAATTTTGGTATTGAGTCCGATAACCAGAATTTGAGGGTAACTGAATCTCCATAATCAAATCTTTTGTTACATCATTATAGAGATCTAAAGTAAGGTTTACTCTGTTCCAGAAAGTCATATCCAATCCGATATTCGTAGAATATTTTGACTCCCATGTTAAATTCTCGTTACGCAGACGAGTTGCAGGCTGTAAGCTGCTTTGCCCTATTTCATTCTGATAATAAAGATTTTTCGTATTAGTAACAGGACTATAGGTCTGTCTCCAATAAGATCCTACACGAGCATTTCCAGATTTTCCATAGCTGGCACGTAATTTCAAATTACTGAACCAACTCCGCACTGGATCCATAAACTTTTCATCGCTAATTCGCCATGCCAGTGAACCTGCAGGAAAGATACCCCATTTATTACCTGACGCAAACACATTTGTACCATCCGAACGTAAGGTAAAAGTCAAATAGTAGCGGTCATTAAATATATAATTTAAGCGTCCGAAATAAGACATGCTACGACTCGGCTCCTCGATAGTAGTATAAGTAGGCTCGGAAGTTCCATTATTCCACATAGCTAAAATGTTATCTACCGTATAATCTACCGGATAATAATCTGCATTTATTTCCATTTCATCCCGCTGAGAATGCTTAGCTTCCCAGCCGGCCATAATATCAAACCGATGTTTTTTCTGAATGTCGAATTTATAATTTAAAACCGTACGCAATGTCCAATTATTTCCATTCCAGTATTGACGCCGAGCAACAGGCTGTCCAGCCTTACCATTGGCTTCTCCCGTATTCGCCAGCCAAATATTGTCGGTACGGTCATAAGAATAACCATATGTACCTTCTGCACGCCATTCCAAGCCTTTAATGACATTCCATACCAAAGCTACATTATAAGTATTATTGAATTTAGTCTGCTTTTTATACTCATTGGTAATATTAAACATCGGGTCATTCAAGTTGCTAATATTCTCAATCAGGATTTCATCATCACCCGCCAGATCTTCATCCGAAAGATCGACCAATGTCCCGACATTGGGGTACTTAACTGCATCACGCAACTTGGAGCCACTTGATACACTTGGACCATCAATAACTCTATTCGTCATTTTGGCATTAAAATCCAAACGCAACTTATCTCCAAACTTCTTAGTTAATTTCAAGTTCAAATTATCACGTCTAAAATTAGATACAGACATTATGTAGCTTTCATCGTCGTGAGTATAACTCAAGCTGTAAATCAAATCCTTACTTCCCCCACTTATATTTAAATTATAATTTTGCTTAATACCGGTATTTCCAAATAACATATCCTGCCAGTTGGTACCTTCACGTCCCTTATAGTTCTCGATATCTTCCCAACGTCCAAATCGGTCGAAAAATCCTGCACTATCCGAAGAATCCAGTTCACGTTGCAAATAAACATATTCATAAGGAGACAATACCTCCGTTTCATTATACATCCTGCTAAAGCCCACAGAAGCATTAAACGAAACTTCCGTACGTCCTGTACGTCCACTCTTAGTCGTAACCAAAATTACACCATTGGCTCCTTTCGCACCATAGATTGCTGTAGAAGAAGCATCTTTTAGCACATCAATACTTTCAATATCCGTAGGTGGAATATCATCAATGCCACTCACTTCAAAACCATCTACGATAAAAAGCGGTTCATTGCTCTGGGTAATCGAACCACCTCCACGTACTCGAATGCTTACAGAAGCATCAGGAGATCCTTCAGAGGTAATGACACTAACACCGGCCAGACGACCCGTCAGAGCACTCGAGGCTGAAGTTACCGGAATATTCTTCAAGGTATTTTCTCCCACCGAAGAAATAGCTCCTGTCAAATCGCGCTTACGTGCATTGCCATAACCAACCGAAACAACTACGACTTCATCAAGCAGCTGGGCTTCATCTTCCATCTTAATGTTCAGGTACTTGCCCGGCTGTGCCGTCACCTCCTGAGGTTTCATTCCGATATAGGTAATGACAAGTACTTTTTTCTTGTTAGACACCGTAATGGAAAACTGTCCATCCATATCGGTAATCACCCCATTGGTCTTATTACCTTTTTCAATGACGGTGGCTCCAATAATAGGTTCCTCGTTAGAGTCTACAACTACTCCTTTAACCACAAATCCCTGAGCAAAAGCTCTTATTGGGACTACCAGGCAAAGAATCCATACAAAAAATAACCAACTTCGTGTTTTTCTTAATTTCCTTTTCATATTAGTATTAATTTGGGTTATACAAAACATTAGCCTGACACACAACGACAGACAATATACATTTACTTAGATAGTATTTTACAGCCATCACGAAGCCAAATTTAAAGCTTTACAGACATCGCATCGTGAAGTATTTATGCAATTTGATGAACATTTTATTCATCCTAAAAATATTACAAAACCAAGTAAAATATCAATCTGCCTTGTAAAAGGCACCTTGAATAAATTTTGACATTAGAGTCTATAATACAGATAGTTTACCCAAAGTTCCATCGCTGTTTACAGCACAGACCTTCAAAGAACATTCTACGTTCTGTACGGCATAAGAAGTAGCAACAGTAGTCCCGATAATCTGTTCTCCATCAAAGACAACATATCCTATAGCTCCTTTTACCGGATCCCAGGTAAACGTTCCAGCCTGATATGACAATTGACGTGGAGCACTCAGTTCTTTCATCATTTCACGGGGATTCCAGTTATCCGTTCCTGGTATCATATGCTCATAAGTGTATTGGTCTGCCTCATCACCAGTGATACAGACACGAGAACTCCCCACATGTGTCTTACCAGTCTTACGGTCTTTGTATGTATATTGTGTTTTCCGCCGGCTCAGGTCAATCAAATTTCCATATTGATCCCGACTGTTATATTCCGCAAAAAGTCCGGGTATTGTTCCCATGTCTGTCCATCCTTCCGGTGCTACGGGAATACGCATCCATGTATCGATATACACAGCTTTTGGAGCATTGTGCCACGGACGTCCCAGTTTCAATTTCCCGTCGCCAGCCATTACATTTCCGTCGACAATACAATTACGAAAAGCATATCCATATTTTGAATTCTTATGACAAGGAGCCACTATAACCGAACCACTGCGTACATTGTATAGTGTACAGTTTTCCAAAAGCACATCTCCGCTTCCATAAAAATAGTCCACAGCTCCTTCTATTCTGCAATTTTTTACATAGTGACGATCCGAATCGTTTGTAGAAGTCATCCATGTATCCTGAAAAGAACGAAAACAACAATTGTAAAAGGCAGCACAATCGGCCTGACTACTCATTGCCAATGCCTGCGGTCCGCTGAAAGCCTCCACTCCCCAATCGTTTACATACGAAATATTCTGAGTATAGAAATGATGACCGCGGACCATCACAACAGCCGGTTCATATTTATAAATCGGCGACACAGGGTTGTGTACGGAATGCAGCCAGTAAACAGTCTTTCCCTCTGGTTCCTTACCCGTAGGCTTGCTGCCTACATTCAAATTCAAGTGAATAATTGTCTTATCCCTGTCTTGCCCGATCAGATGTACATACGGTTTATTTTCGGGGATAACCACTTGTTCGGCATACGCCCCGTTCTTGACCAAGATTGTCCAGGGTTTGTCGCGCCCCTCAGGCACAGCATCTACAGCCGCCTGCACTGTAAGATAATCTCCACTTCCATCGGCAGCTACTATGGCTTGAAAAGGATACTTTTCTTGCTGTGCGTACCCTATAGTACATATTCCAGCAAACAACCATGAAAGTATCCAACATTGCATATTATTCTTCATTTTATTTTCATTTACAAACGTTTAACCCTTCATTCAGATACACCTCCAGATTGGTATATCCCTCACTACTTAATGTTGCCTCTACGCCATCCGCCGAATCATACGGATTCAGTCCGTGCGCTTTCTCCCAGACATCAGGCATACCATCTCCATCGGTATCCAGACGTTCTTCTGGCTTCACTCCTCCGTCCAATAGTTTTACCCAGGGAGAATTTTCACCCGGCAGCATCACATCTTTCGGTGTGTCTATAATACCCGGCAGCCGGTCGGCATTCTTTCCAATACTACCCCTATAAGCAGCCGTTCCATTACGCGTTTCACTTACAATCCGTTCGTCTATCTTGTCCCTCCACTTGGAACAGCCGGCAGAAGCCAGCACTTTATCATAAGCCTCGAGAGCCGTATGGGTAGTAATGACTCCCGTTTCCAGCGGCATGTGCAGCCTAATCGTATCACGCGTAACAACAGAAAAACATCCTTCGGCACTTGCCGTATCAAGCTGTTCGTACACTCCTTTCTCCCAGTTATCCGCTGTGACTTCTGGACATCCCTCCACTACATTGCCGTCTACATAATACTTTCCCCAAACATGCAGCATCGGATACCATACATTCGGTTGACCTTTCTTATCATAACAGTACCTTTTCGAGCGTACTCCAGCCGAGATAATTCTGTAGCGTACCTTATTATGGGGAGTGGCAGGACCGGGCTTATAATAATTATTCACGAGATTCACCTTCATGCCTTCCGCCCCGTAGCATCCGTTTCCTGCCCAATTGTAATATACATTGTTACGCACATCCACATATTCTCGTGTTTGTGTACCCGGACGAGGACCTAAACGAGGCACACGGCTTACGTGATGTGCCATCAGGTTATGGTGAAACGAGGCATGATTGCCTCCCACAATTCCTCCATATCCGTGTGTACCTTTCTGATGCCCTCCGTAATTCAAGCTTTCGGATATAATACACCACTGCACCGTCGTATTTTCATTGCCATAAATGGAACACGTTTCATCAACCGACCAACTGATGGAGCAATGATCGATAATGATATTCTTCTGATCGGTACCTCCAAGTCCATCGGGTTCTCCTTTCACCTCATTCCCTACCCGCAGATGTAAATAACGCATAATCACATGATCAGCCCTTATGGTGATCGGGTAGCGTGCTATACATATTCCTTGTCCAGGGGCACTCTGTCCAGCAATAGTCAGACTATCCTCCTTGATTCTTAGCGGAGACTCTAAAAAAATAGTACCAGCCACATCAAACACGACCGTACGTGCTCCCTTTTGATTGACTGCATAACGGAAGGTTCCTTCTTGTTCTCCATCCTGAAGAGTCGTTACATGATAAACCTTTCCTCCTCTTCCTCCAACAGTGTATCTGCCAAATCCTTCAGCCCCAGGAAAAGCTGGCAGTTTGTTATCTGCAGCTGTCCAACGGGCAGGTTGTGCCATGGAAGCAGAAAAGAGAAAAAGCAAACTCAGCGAAGCAAGCATAGATTTCATTGTTATACAAATTAGTGTGTTTTCATGTCACAAAAGTAAGAGAAGCGTATCACAACGACGTGCACTATTTTAGTAAACAATGTGCATTATTTAGGCAAAAAAGCCGACAAAACAAATAATATAAAAAAACGCCACTGAAAGTAAAGTGAATGAAGCTCACCTTACAGACAATGGCGTAAAAATAACTTTTACAGCAAGTTATAATGTCTGCTGTTTCTTTACGATATCCTGTACCAGACTATGCAGGTACATTTCCAGATTGGTATACTTTCCTGCCGGATCCAGTGTCCGGTCATTTCCGTCATCCGTATTGTCGGCATCCAGTCCATACTTCTTCTCAAACGCATCCGGCATGCCGTCGCCGTCCGTATCGGTCACCTCGCGAGAAGCATCTTTTGTCAGCTCAGGATAAGGATTACTTCCTAATTCCGGCAACGCATCCAGTACATCCTCCGGTTCGTTGATATACCCCGGTTTGTTCCCCGCGGCCGTACACGACGCTTTTCCTTCCCTTACATCCGCAACGATCAGTTCATCCAGCACATCCCGATAGTTGCAGGCTCCCGCATAATCGAGTACCGCCCGATAAGCCTCTGCCGCCGAATGTTCGGTCGACATCAAGGGTCCCACAACAGGCTCGTCCTTACGGATCGCTTTCATAGTTTCATCCGTCCAGAGATTATCCACCTTGCTGCCGTTTTCCTGCTGTGCATAGATACCCTTGGTCCAGTTATCCGATGTAACATCCTCATGACCTTCCACCACATTGCCCGTCACATAAAAAGTTCCCCATTTATGCAGCGACGGATACCAGTCGTTGTACGAGCCGTCATCGTCGGTTACATAATCCAACGTACGGACACCAATCTTGGCAATACGGTAACGGATGCGGTCGGTTTCCTTGCCCGAGTTTGTAGCAGGCCCCGGCTTATAATAATTGTCTACTATATTCACATGCTGGTTCTCGCCTCCGTAGCACCCCTCTCCGGCCCAGTTATAGAAAACATTGTTCCGGATATCGACATACTCATTGAGTTGTGTTGAGGTACGCGGTCCCAGACGAGGTACCCGACTTTCGCAATGCGCTATCAAGTTATGATGATAGGAAGCCTTGTTGCCACCCCAGTTGCCGCCATAGCAATGCGTACCTTTCCCGTGTACCGACACCCGTAGTGCCTGAGCAGCGATACACCACTGCACGGTAGAATTCTCCATACCGTACACCGACAAGCATTCATCCACACTCCAGCTTACCGAACAATGGTCTATGATAATATTTTTCTTGTCCATACCTCCCAGTCCGTCAGGCTCTTTACCACTGTCATCTCCTGGACGAAAACGCAGAAAGCGAATAATTACTTCATTCGAATTGATGACAAAAGCATAATCTGCCAGACAAATACCACCTGGAGAAGTCTGCCCCGCAAGAGTAAGATAATCATTATTGGTCTTTAAGTCTGACTTCAAGTGAATCGTTCCTGCTACGTCGAATACGACCGTCTTTGCTCCCTTCTGATTCAGTGCCCAACGCAAGGTACCTTCAGCCGGATGACTGGCATCATCGTCCAAACTGGTTATGTGATAGACTTTTCCGCCCCTTCCGCCAACCGCATTCTTTCCATATCCCTCAGCTCCCGGAAAAGCCGCAAACTCTACCGGTTCCATCTGTAAAGGTGTATCTGGATGATCTTCCCCTTCGGTTTCTTCACTTTCCATTTTTCCATCGACAGGTTGTTCGGGAGTTTCATCCGAACATGCTCCCCCTCCCAACGCAGCAAGCAGACACGCACTAAAAAGGATTCTTTCAATTGTTTTGTTCATAGTATAAAATATCAAGTAAATAAAAAATTATATGTGAAAACAAATTTAGAGAAAGGCCATCACAGGAAGTTGTACAAATTGGTTTATGATGTACAAACATTCATCAATTACAAGTGAATATACCTATCAGACAAATTGTGCAATAAATTGCATAAATACTATACAAGGCTTTTAGCCATATACGTTACTTTTGGGAGTAAGACTAAAATTATATTTTATGCGTATCCCCAAAACTTTACTTTTAGTAAGCGGGCTGTTGCTGCCCGTTGTATTTATGTCCTGCCAGACATCCGAGTCGGATGCATGGAAAGAAATGAAAAAGGTATGCAACCAAATTTCTCTTCCAACCTTTCCCGACAGAACGTATGTGATAACCGACTTCTATAACGGGAAAGACTCGCTATACACCGATGCCATCAATCAGGCCATCGAAGTTTGTACCTCGCAAGGAGGTGGAACCGTACTTATCCCCAACGGTGAGTTCCGTACAGCTCCTATACGACTGAAGTCGAACGTCAATCTCCATTTATCGGATAGCACAATACTGAAATTCACCTCCGACTGCAGCTTGTTCAATACGGTACTGACACGCATAGAAGGTATTGACTGCTATAATATTTCTCCGCTGATTTATGCCTATGGAGAAAGTAACATTGCCATTACTGGGAAAGGGAAACTGGACGGGCAAGCAAGCACAGCCAACTGGTTTGCAGAATGGCGCGTCCGTGGCGTTAAAGGAGCCAATGGAGAAAAAGTCAACGAAAAGACCTTGCTCTATCAGATGAAAGATGACTCCATTCCCGTAAAACAACGTATCTTTGAAAAAGGGAACGGTATCCGTCCACAATTCATCAATCTGTATAAATGCAAAAATATTCTTCTGGAAGGCTTTACCATCAATCGTTCTCCGTTCTGGCTCATCCATCCATTGTTATCGGAAAACATAACCATCAGAAAAGTAAAAATGCAAAGCCACGGTCCGAACAATGACGGCTGCGATCCAGAATCGTGCAAAAACGTGCTGATAGAAGACTGCGATTTCGATACGGGCGATGATTGTATTGCCATAAAATCGGGACGCGATGAAGACGGACGTTGCTGGAATATTCCCTGTGAAAACATTATTGTACGCGAATGCCGCATGAAAGACGGACATGCAGGAGTCGCAATAGGCAGTGAAATAACCGGAGGGTGCCACAATGTATGGGTAGAAAATTGCCGGATGGACAGCCCAGAGCTGGACCGTATTATCCGCATCAAGTCGAATCCCATGCGGGGTGGAGTAGTGTCGAATGTCTTTGTACGGAACATTACCGTAGGCGAATGCAAGGAGTCGATTCTGGGTATAGAACAAAAATACTGGCATGTAGCCGAAGGACCGTACTTGCCTCTTTTCAAAAATATCCACTTGGAGCAAATCACCAGCAAGAAAAGTCAGTATGTACTTCACCTTGACGGATTCGACGACAAAGCTCAGATACGCAACATCTACCTGAAAGACTGTTCATTCGACGGAGTAGAAAAGACTGAAATCAATAAAATAACGGGAGCCAAAGATATCCATTTCGAGAATGTCACCGTAAACGGAACACCCTGTAACAAAACTCATTTTTAAGAGATATCAGGTTTCAACTAAAAGCCGGCTTCCTTCGGATGCCAAAGGATGAGCTGTATCATCACTTAAACAAGTGTGACACAGCTCATTTTCTTTAGCGGCTAATTGTACTTTCAAACTGACTCCTGAGGTTTTGACGCATGATTTTCTCTATATTCCGTAGGCGTACATTCCATGGCTGCCTTGAATACGCGACTGAAATACTGTGGAGAAGAAAAACCGCACATGTAGGCAACTTCCGACACTGTATATTCCCCCGAATTAAGCAACTGCACAGAACGCTTTACCCGCATGTCTTTTACAAAATCAATCGGAGAAACGCCTAAAATAGATTTAATCTTCCGATAGAACATGGAACGTCCCATTTTCATCGAATCGGCAAGATCTTCTATCTTAAAATCGGGATTATTCAGATTGTCTTCTACACTCTGTATGATGTGTTTAATAAATTCCTCGTCGAAATGAGTGATTTGCGGAAGCGAAGGCGACAGGTCTTCCAATTTGTGCTTCTGCTTTTTCTCTTTGGTTGCCATTCCTACAGCCTCATCCAGACTGCGCCCGGCCAACAGAAAGTCTTTCAGGCGGGTACGCTGCAACAAAACCGATTTCAGTCGAGCGCGCAGATAAGCCGAACTGAACGGTTTCGTAATATATCCGTCGGCACCATATTCCAATCCTTTCACACGGTCATCCAGTGAAGCTTTCGCCGACAGAATGATTACCGGAATGTGGCAGATTTCATGGTTTGTCTTGACAGCATTCAACAGTTCGATGCCATCCATTTCAGGCATCATCACGTCACTCACGACTACGTCGGGCATCTCTGCCATAATTTTTTCCAAACCGAGACGTCCGTTCGGGGCTTCTAGTACACGATATTCTTTCTGAAGAATATGAACAATGAAATGACGCAGCTCTTCATTATCCTCTACAACCAATATAGTTATGTCCTTCGATTCCTGCACGTCTTCCTGTTCCTGCTGTTCGGAAGAAGCATTCAGGCTGCCGTCATTCAAGATAAACTCTACATTTGCATCATTGCGATAAGCTTCAATTCCCAAAGGCAATGAAACGCTGAATGTGCTGCCTTGTCCCAAGGCCGTGTCAACCTCAACCTTGCCATGCATCATCTCTACCAGATTATGTACCAGCGAAAGCCCTATCCCCGTAGAAACCGTAGAACGTTCACTTCCGAACGTTTCAAAACGATCGAACAGTTTGCTCAGGCTTCCAATATCGATACCTTTACCTTCATCTTTCACCCGTATCCATACCCTATCGGTCTGCAATTCGACCATCAGCCAAATAGACTTTTCCTTGGGAGTATACTTAAAAGCGTTCGAAAGCAGATTGAACATAACTTTCTCAAACTTATCCTTGTCTGTATAAATCTTTATCTCCTCCTGAGATGAGACAAAGCGGAAATCTATGTCTTCTTGATGTGCCATACCGACAAAATCGGCATACGCCTTGTGTGCCAGCGCTACAACATCCACCTGCTCTATGTAAAGCTTCATTTTATTGTTCTGTATCTTGCGAAAATCGAGCAGTTGATTGATGAGTTGAAGCATACGTTCGGTGTTACGCTTCGCCACCTGCATGTTCTCCAAACCTTCGGGCGAAAGTTTTTCCTGTTCGAGCACTTCTTCTATAGGACCTTCAATGAGCGTAAGCGGAGTACGCAACTCGTGCGATATATCGGTAAAGAAACGAAGTTTCATATTGGTAAGCTGCTTCTCGAAACCGATTTTTTTACGCAATCCCCATATATAAACCACAATTCCTGAAACCAAGGCAAGAGTCAACAGGAAAAAGATCACATATAGTACCCACGCCCAACCGGTTTCCCAGAAGGTAGGTTTCACGTGAATATGCAACACCTTGACGTTGTCTGTCCATACACCATCGCTGTTGTTCGATTTCACCTCCAGATCAAAATCTCCTGCCGACAGGTTGACCAGACTGACCGAACGGTTTTTACCGATATATATCCATTCGTCGCTCAATTTTTTTATCCGATAGGCATATTCCAAATAGGCCGGTTTGGTAAAATCGAGTGCCGCAAACGAAACTGTAATATTACGCTCGTCGGGCTCCAGTGTCAACGTATCATTTACCAGTGAATTCCTTGCCGACACTCCTCCCTTTTGCTGTATACTCAGACTTGTAAAGGCTATATTCGGCGCAAATACTGTCTTTTTCAATTGCTCCAGATCGATACGCAAAGCCCCTTCATTGCAGCCTACATACATATTTCCTGATCGGTCTATCACCGGAGGAACCTCCGAAAGAATTAAATTTGAATTAACATTGAAGTGATCATACACCTCGAACTCCGATTTCTCGGGAGAAAATTTGCAAACGAAATTTTCGAACGTAATCCACAGCCTACGCTTGTTATCTTCTACCAAGGCAAAGGCAATATCCGAAGGCAGACCGTTTTTCTTATTGTAGTGGAAGAAATCTATTTTGCTGGACAACAACCCACCCAGCTCTACCTGACTGATTCCTCCACTGAATGTCGTGATATACACTTGTCCGCCGGAAGTTTCCAGAATATGCATCACATCGTTATCACTCAAGCTGTTCTCACGGTTCGATTCACAGTCATTCAAATAAAAGTGAATATCTTCGGGACGATCGAACTGTGAAGAGAAAGAAATCAATCCGTCGGTTGTTCCCACAAGTATCACATCGTTCGAAAGCGGACAGACACTGCGCACACGCATACATTTTCCCTGGGGATAGTTTTTCCCTAATCGATTGTTCACATTTACAAACCGCAGGTTGTCCGGTTCCCCAACGGCAAGATTCAATCCGCCTTCATAGGTTCCTACCCAAATATGTCCGAAACGATCTTGTGCAATAGAATACACAGAATTACAATTTATGCCATCTGCATGATTCTCCTCTGCCCGATAGTGTTTCAAGATATACCCTTCTCCACGAGGCTTTCCCACAAACAGTCCGTTTCCACGGCTTCCTATCCAGATATTTCTACGACGGTCTTCAAAGAAAGAATACACATTTGCTCCAAATACTGCCGAAGGATTTTTTACGATGCTACCGTCCGACTGTAAGTTTCCACAATATCCAAAGTCCTTGTTGTATACCTTCACAATACCATCCTTTGTCGCTACCCAGATTCTTTCACGAGAATCGATATACAGACCTCTGACCAATGCACTGGATCTGCTGAGATACTCAAAATTGGTATTCGGAAAAGCGATACGGTCTATTCCACCTTCCTGAGCCATCCATACATTCTTATGGTTGTCTATGCAGAAAACCCGGTTAATACCTTCATACATCTTCTTATCGGCATCGCTCAAGGTATAACTTTGCTCAAACACCTGTTCTTTCGGATTGTAATAAGAGAAAAAACCACCCGTAAAATAAGCCCATATATGTCCATATTCGTCTTCGTGAATAAAACAAGGGTCATCTTTGGTTGTCCCTCGGCGAGGATAGTCCAAAAAATCAGCCCTCCGGCACTCTGGATCTAACTTGACTATGTGTTTCAGCCCATTTTGTATCCATATATTTTTTTTCGAATCCTGAAAAATATAATCAGGCTGAAAATCTTCCTGTGACTCGTCCAGAAACAATGAAACCGACTTTCCGTCTGCAGGATGATAGACTGTAAAGTTTCTCTTCATCACGATGCCCAGCAATCCGCCGGAAAGGGAAACAAGCTGTCGGATATCTTTTACCGGGCAAGACAAACGTACGGGACAAAGCCCTTTTTCGGGAGAATATTCCATCAGTTTCCTGCCAATATCTGCCACAAAGAATCGATTGCCAGCACTAACAGCATAACGATAGGCCTCATTTCCTTTCAAGGTGTCTTTTCCATATACCCAATAACCTTTACTTGTCAGCACCCATTCATTCCCCCAGACATCGAGTGACACCGTAAACACATATCGCTTGCGTTCTGCATCCGAGTGAGCAGGCAAATATACCACTCCTCCCTTGTCTTTATATCTGTAACAATCTATACGCCATAAATCGCCATTCGCATCCACAATCCATACTATCCCATTCGGCAGAGAAACTATTTTCGAAGCAGCTGCACAGGACTTCACTTCCGGATGATAAACAAATACATCCTCAAAGCATTCCCGGCGCATGTCGAACAGATAGACCTTCCTGTCATAGCTCTGACATACCAGCATCTGGTTTCCTCCCAACTGCAGATTAACCAGACGGTTGTATTGAAGCTTAACTTTGTCTGTGGGATAGGTCTTATAATTCTTAAAGGAGTAACCATTGAATTTCTCCAATCCGTTCCAGGTTGCCATCCATAAGTAACCTTCATTGTCTTGCAATACTCCCTGAACTGTATTTTGCGATAACCCATCCTTTACAGAATAGTGTTTTACATTAACAAGTCCCTGTGCAGCCAAGTACCATAGGCTGCATAGCATATACATCACAATCAGAAATAAACTCTTCCCCATACAAATTCATAGTTTTAGATAAGGCAAAGATATAAGAAAGTTTACAACTAAAAAACGAATTTATTTATATTACAATACAAAATGCTTATTGTGACAAACTGTACAAACAACGGGACAATGCAGGAAAAACCTTTCGACGTTTTTTTAAATTTTGTACAAAAGATATTTTTTTCTGTACAAAAGTTTACGATATCTTCCCGACACTATCTATATGCCTACAGGGAAATTGCTCGGGCATAACCCGATAAGCATCCTCATCCCCTGCCACCGCGTAATAGGCAGCAACGGCAGTCTGACCGGATATGCCGGAGGAGTTTCCCGAAAGATGAGTCTGCTCGCGCTGGAAGGTATGACAGATCTGAACACCTTCAAATAAAGCGTTACATACCGGATGCTTCGGCCTGCTTCTGCATGATGTCCTGTACCAGACAATACAAAAGAGGACACACCCTGTAACGGATGCATCCTCTTGCTGTTAATGCTCAATCAGTATATCGATATCCGATGCTTAAAATTAAGGTTGAGGAGCAACGGTAACATTATCATCAGTGAACGGCTCCCAACCATTCACAGTCGGATCACCAAACTCAACGCGCTTCAACGGGTTCTCCGGGTCGATGTTCTCAGGAGTCAGCTCAGCCTTGTAATTGTAACATTTGCCTTCTTCCCATGCTGTGGTAGGTAGTGTCACAGTATGATCAGCTGTCAGCGACAATCCTCCGGTAACCGTAACTTTAAATGAAACCGTCAGCCCTTTAGAAAACGTCTGAGGCATGACAATAATTTCCGAACTCGATTTTGATGCGCTCTTGGTTACTTGTTCCGCAACTGTCAGGTCGTAATCTTTCGTTCCGCTCGGAGGGCCCCACGATCCGTTAGAACCGTTGTTGGTATAATCACCCGTATTGGGTACCTGCTGAACTTTCAAATCAGAGATGGCAATATTTACATTATTCAGTGTAGTAGAGAATGTGAACTTTATCTTAGACAGCACATGGCGGAATGAAAATTGAACCTTTTCCGGTTCCGATGCAGTATTGACATTCAATACCGATTTCACACCAGATACTAGAAGATCTGTTTCTCCGTCGGCTACGAAACTTGTAAAATTCACACCGTTTGCTGTTGCCGAAGCCGAAGCTCCTTCCGGTGCATATGCCTGGAATGTATAAGTCTTTCCGTTCGTCCAGTACTGGGTATTCTCGTAAGTCCAGGAACCTTTGCTGCCACTTACCTTTTCATCGTTGAATACATTTGTATAATTGCCGTCGTATCCACCAAACACCTTAAAATGATTGATGTTGTCGGTCGTGATATCCGCTCTAATACTTTTATTTACAAAAGCATCAAACCCGATAGCCTTGTTGCTGCCTGCCACTTCAAGTACCTCACTCTGTGTACAGCTCGACAATGTTGCTACAGTTACCCCCAATAAAAATAAACTTTTTTTCATCTTAAAAAAAAATTAAATGTTTAAATTAAAAAATATATTACTGTTCTATTGCTATTCAACAAATTATCCGACCGTTATCCTAACGGCAGAGGTATATCCATATAATCGCCCCATCCGTCTACCGTGACGTCGAACCCTCCGGAACCTGCCATACCGTCCTCGTCGTCTACTTCGATTCCGTCTACCGTAATGACACCGCCGCGAGGTTGGGCATTCACCTGATCGGTCACATCAAACTCATAATTCAGGACCTTCCCGTTATTCAGTCGGACTTCAAGGTTAAGCGTATAGTACGCCGGAGTACTATCGGCACGCGTGTAATGATCGCCCGGATAGTTCGGTACGCCGAAACACTTCATACACACATCCGCCCCGAAATCGGTCTGACTGCAATCGAAAAGGATGGTAGCGGTCTCACTCCCCGTACGTCCGTCGTTCAAATAAACCTTCTCTGCCATGCCGGCCAGTGCCCCACGGGTCAGTGCCACGTATTTCAATCCCTTCGAAAACTTATACCGTATCAGATAAGTATAAGTCAGCGGATGCATCGTTACGGGAAGTTCCACTTTCTCGAGTGTTTTTTCGCCGGTACATTCCTCCAGGTAATGCGCATAGAGCTGGTCGGGCTGATTGATGGTACGTTCACCTTTATGCAGTGCTCCTAAGCTGGCACGAGTAAGTGTACGTGTCGTAGCCGTTGCCGAGGTAGAAGCCGACAGCCCGTCGAATACGATGTATTCCGTATCGTTGTTATACAGCAGGACAGCATGTTTCCCTTCACGCAGCGGCAGCTTCCCCCCTTCGGCAGGAAGGTGCAATTCTCCGCTATAGCCATCGTCGCCATACACCGTGGCCTTAATGCCAGTGGCTTTATCGGGACGGAGGGCATCGTAGGTATAACGAAACTCGTCGAGCCACGACTCTTTCCAGTTATAACTGTGCGTACGCTCCCATTCTTGTTTCCAACTGGTTACGGCATATACTTTTACCGTCAAAGCATGGTCATCGTCATGGTAGTACAATTCCTTCCGACAGGCGGTGCATGCCACCAGCAACAATATGGCAGCACAGCGTATCATTGTCGTAATTCTCACGCGTTTCCTCCCTTCTTTTCGAGGCATCGTCCGATGTGCCATACCCATGCGAATTTCAACTTCAGCGGACCGATGTAATTGATCTTGCTAGTCTGCTGATAGACATAATCTTTATTCACCGGCAGATATTCATCGTAGGTCGTATTCAGATATCCTATGCCAATGCCAGCCTCGAACGAGAAATAATTGCCTACCGGAAACAGATAGCCGTAGCTTGCTCCAGCAAACATTCCCTCGCCTCTGTAACCGCGTCCTCCGTTCTGCAAATCGTACCAGCCGCCCCCCGCGAACAAGCCGACGTAATGTCCTTTCCGGCGTTCCGGAGCCTGAAACCAGTAACGTGCCTCCGGACTGATGAAGGCTAGGTGGTAATATCTGTGACGATCGGCATTGCTCCAGCTTGCCAAAGCTCCTTCCAGACCGACCGACCAGCGCTTGCTGATGCGGTATTCTATTTCGAGAGAGGGGGTCAGCAAGACATCGTACAGCAGGTTGGTCTTGACAGACCAGGGCGTGAAACGGTATTCGTATGCTGCCGGAACGGTAGAGGTATCACCCTGCACGGCCTGTTCCTGTGCAAACGAATCACGTTCAGTGGTTTCATACACGACAGTCTCTTTTCTGGCACCGGTTATCGAGTCCGGATAAGTCCGCTCACGGATTTCCTCTTCCGCACATGCCCAGCGAATCGTATCCGGCTTTACCTGCCTGTCGGTAGATGCGATAAAATAAGATTTAACCTGATTGGTACGGTTTCTGACCGCCTGTATATTTTCTTTTTCCGTAGGAAAGGAACTGCAAAAGCCCTGAATGCCGACAAAAGCATTTTCCTGAACGATCTCATCCTTGTGTTCGTCCATCAATTCTCCCAGCTTCTTTATCGCTTGTTCGTTTTCGCTAAAAGATGCGTAAGACATCAGCTTCCCGGGCATAAAACGAAAAATAATGGCAGTTTCCCGACTGATGGCTACTGTATCGGAAGAAACTTGGGCCTGTAATGGTGATGTTAAAGACGTAGCCAGTATGCCAACCCACATAAACAACCTTGTCATAAAATTCGTATTACTCTCTATATGCAGATACCTAAATAAAAAATACTACCAAAGAATAGATTTCTATAAAATTTCAAACTCTCTCTTTTTTTAATCTCTATCCATAAATATCATTATAAACTATACCCTAAAAAAAACAAATACTCTCTTTTTCCTCATTCATAACAAACACATAAATTTTGGTTATATGGCTATTATATTTCAACAAATAGTTACAAATACACTTATACAACAAAACAATTCTCTTTTTGTTTGCCGAAAATCTGCACAAACAATCCTCTTTTTTCGTTCCAAAAGTTTCCAGCAGCCGATAAAGCCGTCTTATACAGGCTTATAGAAGCCAGTCGACAGGACCTTTTTTTTCGGCATACTTCATTAAAAAGTGTAAAGAGAACACGAAAACTGCTGCAATCGGCATTTTTCAACGCACGACAAGAAAGGGAGATTACATTTTTTTATACCTTTGCTCTGGTAAGCATGAATGATCATAAAAACAAGCATATCTACACAATGAAAAAACTGATTGCATTATTCTGCCTGCTGGCTTTCGTCATCGGAGTGCAGGCACAGCGTAAGGTCAGCCTCCAGGATGTGGCACAAGGTACCTATCGTGCACAGAACATCTACGGCATCAATCCGATGCTGGACGGCGAGTTTTATACGCAAATGAGTGCTGACAAGAAACGTATCGTGAAATACTCGTTCAAGACGGGCAAGGAGGTAGGAACGGTATTCGACGTGACTACGGCAAGAGATTGTCCGGTCAAGACGTTCGACGACTACATCATGTCGCCCGACGAGAAACTGATTCTGATCCAGACGGAAACGAAACCTATCTATCGTCATTCGTTTACGGCCGAATATTACATCTTCAACGTGAGAAACAACAAGATGGAACCGCTTTCGAAAAACGGACCGCAGCAAGTGCCGCTGTTCTCGCCCGACGGTTTTCAGGTGGCTTTCGTCCGCAACAACAACATTTTTCTGGTCAAGCTGCTGTTTGGCAACAGTGAATCGCAGGTCACTAAGGACGGCGAATACAATAAGGTGCTGAACGGTATCCCCGACTGGGTGTACGAGGAAGAATTTTCTTTCAACCGTGCGTTCGACTTCAGTGCCGACAGTAAGATGATTGCTTATATCCGCTTCGACGAGAGTCAGGTACCGATGTACAGCTTCCCGTGGTACAAGGGTATGGCGCCCGAAAAGAGCCAGTATGCCACTTATCCGGGTGCGTACGAATATAAGTATCCGAAGGCAGGAGAAGTCAACTCAAAAGTTACCGTGCATACATACGACATCAAGAGCCACGTTACCCGCAAGATGGATCTGCCGCTGGATTCCGACGGCTATATCCCGCGCATCAAGTTTACGTCCGATCCGGAAAAGCTTGCCATCATGACGCTGAACCGTCATCAGAACCGGTTCGACATTTACATGGCTAACCCGAGAAGCGCGCTGTGCAAGCTTGCCATCCGCGACGAGGCTGAACAGTATATCAAGGAACAGGCTTACTCCGATATCGTATTCTATCCGGAACATATCGTGATGATGAGCGAACGTGACGGATATAACCACTTGTATCTGTATACCATAGCCGGTAATCTGGTAAAACAGGTTACCAAAGGTAAATTCGAAGTGAAGGATTTCCTGGGCTGGGACAAGCAGACCAATACGTTCTATTATACCAGCAATCAGGAAAGTCCGCTGCGTACGGCTGTCTACAAAACCGATGCGAAGGGCAAGACAACCAAGCTGTCTACCCGTACGGGGACCAATTCGGCTATCTTCAGCAGCGACTTGTCGTACTATATCAACAAGTTCTCCAACATCGATACGCCGACGCTGATTACCGTCAACAACAAGGGTAAGGAACTGGCTACGCTGATGGACAACGCGAAGCTGAAGTCGCAACTGGCTACGCTGAACATGCCGAAGAAGGAATTCTTCACCTTCCGCACGACTGAGGGAGTGGAACTGAACGGCTGGATGATGAAGCCTGCCAACTTCAACGCGAGCAAGAAGTATCCGGTCATCATGCACCAGTACAGTGGTCCGGGCTCACAACAGGTTCTCGACGCGTGGAACATCGGAAGTTTCAGCGACGGAGGTATGTTTGAGGCCTACATGTGCGACAAAGGATATGTCATGGTCTGCGTGGACGGACGTGGCACGGGCGGACGCGGTGCCGAATTTGAGAAATGTACGTACTGCTTCCTAGGTGTGAAGGAATCGCACGATCAGGTGGAAACAGCCAAATACCTGGCTTCACTGCCCTACATCGACGGCAACCGCATCGGTATCTGGGGATGGAGCTACGGAGGTTACAACACGCTGATGTCGATGAGTGAGGGGACGCCTGTCTTCAAGGCGGGTGTGGCTATTGCCGCTCCGAGCGACTGGCGTTTCTACGATACGGTCTATACCGAACGCTTCATGCGTACCCCGAAGGAAAACGGTGAAGGCTACAACGCCGGTTCTGCCATTCTCCGCGCTCCGAAGCTGCACGGCGACCTGCTGCTGATACATGGTACGGCCGACGACAACGTTCACTACCAGAACTGCGCCGAGTACAGTGAAGCACTGGTTCAGGCTGGCATCCAGTTCGACATGCAGGTGTATACCAACCGCAACCACGGTATCTCGGGCGGAAATACCCGTAATCACCTGATGAACCGCGTTGCCAATTTCTTCATCGAAAAACTGAAATAAACTATTTGTATCATACAGAGTTATGAGGAATTAAAAGGTTTCGCCCAGACATTGCGGCGGATTTTAATTCCTCATTTCTCGTTTTTATACCTTAACGCTATGGAACACGTAAAGAAGCCCGAATGGCTGAAAATATCCATCGGTACCAATGCCCGCTATACCGAGACCAAACGCATCGTCGATACGCATAAACTGCATACGATATGCAGCAGTGGACGCTGTCCGAACCTGGGAGAATGCTGGGGAAAGGGAACAGCTACCTTTATGATAGGGGGTGCCATCTGTACCCGCTCGTGCAAGTTCTGCAACACGCTCAGCGGAAAACCGCTCCCGCTCGATGCACAGGAACCTGCCCGTGTGGCCGAATCGGTGCGGCTGATGAAACTGGATCATGCCGTCGTCACCTCGGTGGACCGTGACGACCTGCCCGATTTAGGAGCTGCTCACTGGGCGGCTACCATTCGTGCCATCAAGGAGATCAATCCGAATACGACGCTGGAAACGCTGATTCCCGACTTTCAGGGACGGGAGGAACTGATCCGCATGGTGACCGATGCCCGCCCGGACATCATCTCTCATAACATGGAAACCGTACGCCGCATCACTCCGCTGGTAAGAAGCGTGGCAACGTACGACCGGAGTCTGGAGGTGATCCGCCGGATAGCCGAAAGCGGCATCACTGCCAAGTCGGGTATCATGGTGGGACTGGGAGAAACACCCGACGAGGTGGAGCAGACCATGGATGACCTGCTGGCCAACGGCTGCCGCATCCTGACCATCGGACAATATCTCCAGCCCAGCCGGAAACATTACCCTGTACACGAGTACGTTACCCCCGAACAGTTTGCCCGTTACAAGGAAACCGGCGAAAAGAAAGGATTTGCCACTGTAGAAAGCGGTCCGCTGGTACGTTCTTCGTATCATGCCGAAAAACACATCCGCTACAAGTGAACAATTCGGAAAAGAACCTTGTTACACCTATAAAAAAATCAAGGCAGATGATGAAACTTATATTGAAATACAGAAACAAGATTGTATCGCTCGGACTATTACCTATCATAGCAACATTGATTTGTTTGCATTTTTTCCAGAACACCATCGTACTGGGGATAGGCTTCGCAGTCTGTGTCGGTCTGCTGTTGTATGGCATCATCCGCCTGAAGGATCTGAATTTTTTCCTGCTGCTGGGTAGTGTAGGTATAGGAGCCTGCTTCGCATTGCGCCTGTTCACCGGCTACGAGTTTGTACCGCTGGGAAGCATTACTCCTATTCTGGAACTGCTGCTGCTCATCGTGGCATTCATCCACATCACGGCACCCGAAGTATACAAGGAATTACAGGAGCGACTGCACCTGAGGAACTGCTTCTCGTTCGTGCTGGAGGCAAAGACCATTGTCATTCTCTCGGCATTGCATCTCACGATTCTGCTTTTCGTCGACCACATCGATCATCTGTTTTCGGAAGACGGTTCCTTCTTCCTGATGTACGGCATACCAGTTATTATCTATATTCTCTGTCTGGTTATCAACGTGGTAGGTATTCACCTGGCACTTCAGGAGAATTTCCGTTACAGTCTGGTACGCATTGCAGTGGTTCACGACGGAAAGATTTACCTGAAGCAGCGCAATGACTGTACCGATAATGATACCGAGGGAACTCCCGTATGGGACATCGCCGTGGAAAGTCCGTTCGAAGGACCGCTCGACAAGAGCAATGAATATGCCGCACGCATTGCCAAAAAGATATGCACCTCGAAGCACATCAGTCCGCGCCTCATCCTGAGATACACCACTACTCCCAGCGATGCCGATACCCGGCAGCGCGTATCGCTGTACATTCTTCCGCTTCAGGACAAGGACGAACTCCGCAAGGCGACCGAAGGCAGATTCTTTTCCTTCGACGAGATAAATGAAACCGCCGTACGGAGATACAATCCAGCCCTGCTTTCGGAACTGGATGCCCTGCAGATGGCGGCGGAAATGTGGCAGACATTCGGCAGTGCCGACTAACTGCTTCTTACTTATAAATCAAAAAGATGCACGGAATCTTTGTCAGGTCGGGCAATTGCTTCTTCCACTCCTGAACCGTTTTGGTCTTGATATATTCTCCCTCGCAGGTAATGTTGGCAGCCACGCAGACCTTGGTTTGCGGACGGCAGGCTTTCAGAATGTCTTCCAGCATCTTGTTGTTGCGATAGGGAGTTTCAATGAAAAGTTGTGTCTGGTGCTCGCTGTACACACGCTGCTCCAGTTCCTTCAGCCGTTTCTGGCGCTCGCCCGGCTCGATGGGGAGATAGCCGTGGAAAGCAAAGCTCTGTCCGTTGAATCCCGAACCCATGACCGACAGGATGATAGACGACGGTCCCACCAGCGGAACCACCTTGAGGTTCTTGCGCTGCGCGATGGCTACCACGTCAGCTCCCGGATCGGCTACGGCAGGACAGCCGGCTTCCGAAATCACCCCCATGGAATTTCCTTCCTGCAAAGGCTTCAGGTAACCCGAAATGGCTTCGGGCGAGGTATGCTTGTTCAGCGGATAAAACGTCAGTTCGTCGATGTTGATGTCACGGTCTACCTTTTTCAGGAAACGGCGTGCCGAGCGCACATCTTCTACAATAAAATGACGGATCTGAAGAATAATCTCTTTGTTGTACGAAGGGAGGACTTTCTCTACCGGAGTATCGCCAAGGGTAACCGGCAGCAAATATAATGCTGTATCCATGTAATCTATATTCTAATTTGTTCTAGCTCAGTCTAACGTCACGTTGCCGAGATCTGTACGTTCCAGCAATGTGGCAATGCTTACGTCGGGATGCTTCTTCATGTACCTTTCGGTCAGCCGCATGCCCAGCCACAGCCCGACAACAGGAGGCAGTTTCTCACCGTTGAGAATCATGTTCGGGTCGGAATGAGTGTAGGCACGGATCAGCATCGGGTCGGTACTGCTCAGATGACCTCGCTCAGCCATCCACTTCAACAGTTCCTTTCCGTGCTCCTTGCACCAGTTCTCCTCCTTTTCGGTATATCCCAGCACTTCACCGTTCGTCTTGTAGCCAAGTGCCTGACGCACTACCCAGTGTATCTTTCCCTGATGCAAGATGACATCGTACAGCGAACGGTGCCCCGGACGCCACTCGAAAGGATACAAGCTAAGCAGATAAAAAGTAAAGCAATCGGGAAGGATGCGCTCGGGTGTCATCGACCGGCGCTGATAATCATAATAATACCGTCGGTAAAGCGGATAGTTCTCCCCCATGTATTTATCGAGGCTGAACCCCAGCAGACTGTCGCCCACCACTACCGACTGGTTCAAGGCCGAGATTTGCGAATAGACCGCCGGTACGGGAAAAGCGGGAATCTCCTCTTTCAGGAAGCGGAACCCGTCGGTAAATCCCTTCTCGAGGGTAGTCATATCCTTGAATTTCTCGGTAGCATCCTGCATGATACGGAGCAGAATGGTATCTGAGTAATAAGCACACAGCCTTTCGTTGATGTTAGGTTCGTCCACACGCCCCAGCATGAGCACATCCTCTATCAGGATTTTGGTGGCACGCGGACAGTCGAGGCTCATTTTCTGCAAGGCAGCCAGGCTGTTCATGGCTGTAGCCTCGTACTGAAGACGGTCGTAACGGAAAACTTTTATACCCTTATCAAGCAAAACATCGTCGCCTTGCTCTCCTGTATGGCAGGAAACAAGTACGACGATGCTTAGTAATATGAATATAAATTTTCTCATGTAAACAGTTGTCCGTCAGCTTTTATCCGTAGATAATATGTCCGTTTTCGTCTTTGTATTCATCCAGACCCTTTTCGTAAGTAGCCATGGCACGAAGACTCATACCTACGCTGGAGAAACCTCCGTCGTGGAACAAGTTCTGCATAGTCACCTTGCGTGTCAGGTCGGAGAACATTACAATACAGTAATCGGCACATTCGTCAGCCGAAGCGTTGCCCAGCGGCGACATACGGTTGGCAAAGTCGAACAGCTTGTCCATACCCTTTACACCCGATCCGGCAGTAGTCATGGTAGGCGACTGTGAGATAGTGTTGATACGTACATTGTGTTCACGACCGTAGATGTAACCGAAGCTACGTGCGATAGATTCCAGCAATGCCTTGGCATCTGCCATGTCGTTGTAACCGTAGAATGTACGCTGTGCAGCCACGTAGCTCAATGCCAGGATAGAACCGTATTCGTTGATGGCATCCAGTTTCTTGGCCGACTGAATCATTTTATGGAATGAAATAGCTGAAATATCCAGCGTCTTGTTCAACATATCATAGTCGAGGTCATCGTAAGTACGTTTCTTGCGTACGTTAGGCGACATACCGATAGAGTGCAGTACAAAGTCGATCTTGCCTCCCAATACTTCCATCGAACGCTTGAAAACATTTTCCAAGTCTTCTACGCTGGTAGCATCAGCAGGAATCACTTCGCAGTTCAGTTTTTCTGCCAGTGCGGAAATCTCGCCCATGCGTACTGCAACCGGAGTGTTCGACAGCGTAATCATTGCTCCTTCTTCTACAGCCTTTTCTGCTACTTTCCATGCGATAGACTGTTCGTTCAGAGCCCCAAAAACAATACCTCTTTTTCCTTTCAGTAAATTATAACTCATACTTTTTTTATTATAAATTTGGGGACAAAGATACAAACAATTCTGGTAACTCCGCCATATTCAGACATTAATCTGCAAAAATAGGACAATATTCCCCCCTATCAGACGAAATAATACATATTTTGTCAATTTTTTATAGGGAAAAAAGATACAAATGCACATTTTTTTCACCTATTCAGTCAAAATATTCACATCATTTTCAAGGAAAGCCCGTAACTTTGTGACAAAAGCAAGAGGTTTTTCATAATATTTATTAAGGTTAGAAATTAGGTTATAAGAAGTCTTTATTATCCTGTCTGTCAATCTTCTGCGAGAGAATGTTGACAGGCTATAAGGATAATAACTAATAAGAAAATTCTATATTATATATAAAGAAACCTAAGCAAAAGCAAGAAGAACAAAACAAACCAATATATCACTAAACATAATAATACGCTCATGATTACACTGAACAATTTTTTCAAACAATGGGTATTCTCTATAGGCATTGCTACCCTTGCATTAGGATTTCCGGCTCGTGTAGCTGCTGAGAACATGAACGACACAGATAATATCTACAATGAACTTCCGTTCCAGATGAATGCAGTACAACTGCCAGTATTCCCCGATTACACTCGCTCCATCACCGAATTTGGTGCTGTAGCCGATGGCATCACCCTCAATACTGAAGCTTTCGACAAAGCCATCAAGGCGGTTGCCGAGAAAGGCGGCGGAAAGGTAATCGTTCCTGCCGGACTCTGGCTGACCGGACCGATCGTGCTACAAAGCAACATTCATTTATATTTGGAAGAAAACGCGCTGATCTTGTTTACAGCCGACCATACACAGTATCCTATCATCAAGACATCGTTCGAGGGACTGGAGACACGCCGTTGCCAATCGCCGATATCGGCTGTCAATGCTGAGAACGTGGCTATCACCGGAAAAGGGGTCATGGATGGAAACGGAGATACATGGCGTCCGGTAAAAAAGGGAAAGATGACCGGTGGCCAGTGGAAGAGACTGGTCGCTTCGGGAGGCGTACTCGATAAGGCCGGAGAAGTATGGTATCCCAGCGAAGGTTCAATGAAGGGTGCCATGGCATGCAAGAACTTCAACGTGCCCGAAGGAATCAATACCGATGAGGAATGGAACAGCATACGCGACTGGCTGCGCCCGGTACTGCTGAGTTTCAAAAAATGTAAAAAGGTGCTGTTGCAAGGCGTTACCTTCAAGAACTCGCCAAGCTGGTGCCTGCACCCGCTGTCGTGTGAAGACATTACCATTGACGGAGTAACGGTTTCCAATCCGTGGTACTCGCAGAACGGCGATGCGCTCGATCTGGAGTCGTGCAACCGTGCGCTGATTGAGAACTGCAGCTTCGATGCGGGCGACGACGGTATCTGCCTCAAGTCGGGTAAGGACGAAGACGGACGCCGCCGCGGTGAGCCTTGCCAGAACGTGATTATCCGCAACAATATCGTGCTGCACGGTCATGGCGGCTTCGTAGTGGGCAGTGAAATGTCGGGTGGCGTAAAGAATATCTATGTAGACAACTGTACATTTCTGGGTACAGACGTCGGACTCCGCTTCAAGAGTACCCGCGGACGTGGCGGTGTGGTTGAGAATATCCATATCAGCAACATCAACATGATCAACATTCCGAACGAGGGACTGATCTTCGACTTGTTCTACGGCGGCAATGCTCCGGGTGAAGGTGACGGATACAACAATCCTACGAACGAAAAGGTGCCTGCCGTTACGGAAGAAACACCGGTGTTCCGCGACATCTTCATCAAGAACGTCACAGCCAAGAATGTGGGACGTGCCATCTTGTTCAACGTTCTGCCGGAAATGCCGATCAAGAACATACACATCGAAAACGTCACGATGTCGGATGCCAAGGACGGCGTGATACTGAACCGTACCGACGGGGCTACACTGAAGAATGTCAAAATCGTGACTTCAAAGGGTGGCAACAACCTGAAACTACAGAATGTGAAAAACGTAACTGTGGGTAATAAACAATATAAGGAGGTAGGAAATCAGGCTGAATCGTATACATTCTGATCCGGGTTCCTTCCTGAAAAGGACGACAAAGGGTCTGTAAACATCCGGTTCAAGTATTCCGACTTGCTGCTTGTGTTTGCAGATCCTTTCTTCCTTTTACTTTTTTACGATAATCATTTTATCTTCCAAGGAGAACTTTCCGGTCTGGCTTGTCCGGACAACGAGGAGTTTGACCGAGCGAAAACTAAAAAATTGAACGTAGCATGAAAATCATCTCAATAGCCTGCCTGGCGCTGCTGGCAGGAGGACTGAGTGCTTCGGCACAAGGTTTGGAAAAGAAGATTCAAGTCGTGGTGGAAAATCCATGGAACGCCGAAAAGGTGGACGAGCCGGTGGTAATCGACCTCGGGAGTCTGGGTACCGGATTTACGGTCAAGTCGGCTGTCGTACGCGACGGTAGCGTGGAGATACCTTCCCAGCTCGACGATATGAATTGTGATACGCGTGCCGACGAACTGGCTTTCGTCATCAACCTGCCGGCTTCGAGCAAGAAGACACTCGACATTACGCTTTCCAGTCTCAAGAGCGACAAGCAATATCCGGCGCGTGTGTATGCCGAGATGTTGTTCCGCACATCAAAGAAAAACAAGTATGCCAAAGGATATGCCATTTATGCCGACGGAGCTTCGGACACGTACAACGTGCAGCATCATCACGGAGCTGCTTTCGAAAGTGAGCTGGTGGCGTATCGTATTTATTTCAACGAGAAGCAGACAACCGACCTGTACGGAAAGTTCCACAAGGGGCTGGAGCTGGAGGAGAGTCAGTTCTACCCTACCGACGAGCAGCTGAAGCGTGGCTTTGGCGACGATGTCATCAAGGTGAACAGCAGTTGCGGAGCGGGAACGCTGAGGGGCTGGGACGGAAAACAGTCTACGCTCATCAAGCCGGTGGCCGTACGCGGACAGCACATCCTGGCTTCGGGACCGGTACGCACCGTGGTCGATGCCGAAGTAAAGGGCTGGCAGTATGCCGGAAAGGAACTGAACATGATAAACCGCTATACGCTGTATGCCGGACACCGCGACGTGCAGGTGGATGTATTGTTCGACGAACCGCTGGACAAGGAGGTATTCTGTACCGGCGTGCAGAACATTACCGGACATGCTGATATGTTTTCCGACCACAAGGGACTGGTGGCAAGCTGGGGTACCGACTGGCCGGTGAACGATACGGTAAAGTATAAAAAGGAAACCGTGGGACTGGCTACCTGCATTCCGCAGAAGTATGTAGTGAAGGAAACAACCGACAAGGAGAATTTCCTCTATACCGTCAGTGCTCCCGGACAATGTTCGTTCCGCTACTATACCTCGTTCACCTCATACAAGGAAACCTTCGGATATCCCGACAAGGAGAAATGGTTTGCCTACGTACAAGAGTGGAAAAAGGCCTTGGAACAGCCTGTCCGCATCACCATCGTAAAGAAATAAAACAGTCACGACACAAACACAAATCTGCCGGCATTTTACACGTAGATTCATAAACAGAAGCCGGTCGGTCAGCTTCACTGTCTGTTCTGCAAAGAAGTGAAGCTGACTATATGAAAAACAATCTATTAACACAACATCGATTATTTATGAAAGCTATCGTATTTTCTATCTTGCTGGGAAGCTGCCTCGTTCCTGCCGTACAGGCACAGAACTATGTGTCGAAGGTATGGGTGGCCGATCAGGGCGACGGCACGTACAAGAATCCCGTGCTGTATGCCGATTATTCCGACCCCGACGTATGCCGGGTGGGCGATGACTTTTACCTGACATCGTCCAGCTTTGGCTGCCTGCCGGGATTACAGATTCTACACTCCAAAGACTTGGTAAACTGGACCATCGTGGGAGCTGCCGTACCGCGGTCGCTGGCTCCGCATACCGATACGGCTCCTCAGCACGGCAACCGTGTGTGGGCTCCGTGCATCCGTCACCATAACGGTGAGTTCTATATTTTCTGGGGTGATCCCGATCAGGGTATCTTCATGACCAAGGCAACAGACGTCAGAGGTCCGTGGTGCGAACCGGTGCTGGTCAAGGCTGCCAAGGGCATCATCGACACGACTCCGCTGTGGGACGACGACGGACGGGTGTATCTGGCTCATGCCTATGCGGGAAGCCGTGCGGGACTGAAGAGCGTGATTGCCGTATGCGAGCTGAGTGCCGACGCGACCCGTACCATCGGACCGTCACGCATCGTATTCGACGGACACGAGGCGCATCAGACCTGCGAGGGACCGAAGTTCTACAAACGCAACGGCTATTATTATATTTTCCATCCGGCAGGGGGTGTTCCTACGGGCTGGCAGGTGGTACTGCGGTCTAAAAATGTATACGGCCCCTACGAATGGCGAACCGTGCTGGCACAAGGCAACAGTCCGGTCAACGGGCCTCATCAGGGTGGATGGGTAGATACACCCAGCGGAGAAGACTGGTTCCTGCATTTTCAGGATGTGGGGGCTGCCGGACGACTGGTGCACCTGCAACCGATGAAGTGGGTAGACGACTGGCCTGTCATCGGTGAGGACAAGGATGGCGACGGTTGCGGAGAGCCGGTACTGACTTACCGGAAACCGAACGTAGGCAAGACGTATCCTATTTGTACACCGCAGGAAAGCGATGAGTTCGATACCAACGAGCTGGGCTTGCAGTGGCAGTGGAATGCCAACATCGACGACAAGTGGTATTTTGCCGATCAGGAACACGGGGTACTGCGTCTGTATTCGTATCCGGTTCCCGAGACCTACAAAAGCCTGTGGGATGTGCCGAACATGCTGTTGCAGAAATTCCCCGCCCCCAGTTTCAGCGCTACCTTGAATCTGAAGTTCTCCCCCATTGCCAAGTACAAAGGCGAACGTACCGGACTGGTGGTAATGGGTATGGACTATGCGGGTATCGTACTGGAGAATACCGAAAACGGACTGGTTCTCTCGCAGGTAGAATGTAAGAAAGCCGACCGTGGAGGTCAGGAAACTGTCAACGAAACACTTCCGCTGAAGGAACATGAAATCTACCTGCGTGCCGAAATCACCACTACGGGCGAGAAGATCAGCAAGAGCGAAGGCGGACACGACCTGGTAGTGATGTGTCAGCTGAGCTACAGCACCAACGGGAAGAAGTTCCACAAGTTCGGAAAAGAATTTCAGGTGAAGGAAGGCAAGTGGATCGGTGCCAAGGTAGGTACGTTCTGCACGCGTCCAGCCATCACGACCAACGACGGCGGCTGGGCAGACATCGACTGGTTCAGAATAGACAAGTAATATCTCCTGATTTTTTGTACAAAAAAATAAAAAAACATGCCCGTGTTTTCCGGAAAACTTGCCGACGTTTTCGGGAAAATATGGGCATGTTTTTTTTCGTACATCAGGCACGTTCTTTTTGCGCATTGGAAAATACTTTCACTTATCCGCACATTTTTCCGTTCATCCGCACAATACACTTTCTCTGCTAATCGACAAGACATATATTTTTTGCTCGCTAGCATAGCATCCATTTTTCACTCACCGATACAATACACTTCTTCTACTAATCGGCTAAACATAAATTTTTGGCTCGCTAGCATAGTATATATTTTTCACTCACCAGCACAGTACACTTTTTCTACCAATCGCAAGACATATATTTCCCGCTCGCTAGCATAGTATACATTTTCCATTCACTAGTCAGCAGCGCACTTTCTCTGCTAATCGCAAGACATATATTTTTTGCTCACTAGCACAGCATACATTTTCCATTCACTAGCACAGCAGCGCACCTTTCCCGCTTTCAGACACTGCACAAAAAAGGCCCGGAAATCTCACGACTTCCGAACCCCTATATGCAAAAATACAAAATATTATTCTTATGATTCTTTTACTTCCCAACCCAGTGCGCTGGCTCCCAATACGGCAGCATCTGCGTCCTTCAACTGAGAAAGGAGTAATTTGGTTTTACCCTTGTAGATGTTCAGCACATTTTCTTCGAGGGCTTTCTTGATAGGCTTCATGATGTAGTCGCCCGACTTAGCCAGACCGCCGAACAAGATGATTGCTTCAGGGCTTGAGAAAGCTACAAAGTTAGCCAGAGCAGTTCCCAGAATGGTTCCGGTATATTCAAAGATATTCATAGCCAGCTTGTCACCCTTCACAGCTGCATCGTATACATCTTTCGACTGAATTTCTTCCGACGGAATGTTTCTCAGCAAGCTTGGTTCAGAACGTGCAACGAGGAATTCACGTGCTGTACGAGCCACACCTGTAGCCGAGCAGTAAGTTTCCAGACAGCCTTTACGACCGCATCCGCACTGACGACCTGTAGGATCTACGATAACGTGTCCCAGCTCTCCGGCAAAACCATCGTGACCGTAAACCAGCTGACCGTTGATAACGATACCGCTACCAACACCTGTACCCAGTGTAATCATGATGAAATCCTTCATACCACGAGCTGCACCGTATGTCATTTCACCGATAGCTGCCGCATTGGCATCGTTGGTCAGTGCCGTAGGGATACCCAGACGTTCTTCGAACATGGCAGCCAGAGGAATAACCCCCTTCCATGGCAAGTTCGGAGCGAATTCGATAGTTCCACTATAATAGTTACCGTTAGGAGCACCTACTCCCATACCTTTAATTTTTTCTGCACCGCCGAATTGCTGGAGCAACGGAAGAAGTTTCTTGCATACAGCGTCTACATATTCGTTTACATCACTGTACTGCTGTGTTTTTACTGAATCGGAAGCCAGTACATTACCACGAGAATCTACCACACCGAAAACAGTATTAGTACCACCGATGTCCATTCCCACTACATAGGGTTTTTCCATATTTATTGTCATGACATTAAATTGTTAAAGGTTAGTTATATGTGGCAAATGTACGCAATCGGAGAAAACCGAACAAATTTTTTTCTAAGTTTATTTAACCCTGATGTAACTTTTTATATCTTAGCCGCGTCTAACAACATGTAATTTAAGAGATAAAAATCATTTTACTATGATACGATTACAGGGCATCAACAAAACATATTATAACGGGGCACCGCTGCATGTGTTGAAAGGCATCGATTTACAGATTGAAAAAGGAGAATTCGTTTCCATCATGGGAGCTTCGGGCTCGGGAAAGTCTACCTTACTAAATATATTAGGCATTCTCGACAATTACGATTCGGGGGAATATTACCTGAACGACGTACTGATAAAGGATCTGAGCGAAACGCGCGCGGCAGAGTACCGCAACCGCATGATCGGGTTTATCTTCCAGTCGTTCAACCTGATTTCGTTCAAGAATGCCATGGAGAACGTGGCACTGCCGCTGTTCTATCAGGGGGTGGGACGAAAGAAACGCAACGAACTGGCAATGGAGTATCTCGACAAGCTGGGACTGAAGGAATGGGCGCATCACATGCCCAACGAGCTCTCGGGCGGACAGAAGCAGCGTGTGGCCATCGCACGGGCACTGATTTCGAAGCCGCAGATTATCCTGGCCGACGAGCCGACCGGTGCGCTGGACAGCAAGACCTCGGTGGAGGTGATGAACATCCTGAAGGAGCTGCACGACCGGGAGGGACTGACCATCGTGGTGGTGACGCACGAAAGCGGGGTGGCCAACCAGACCAACAAGATCATTCACATCAAGGACGGGGTGATAGAACGGATTGAAGACAACATCGACCACAACGCCTCTCCTTTCGGCAAGAACGGTTTCATGAAATAAACATACAGCCATGACAGACTTGATACAAGAAATATATGGTACCATCATGCGCAACAAGCTGCGTACCATTCTGACGGGCTTCTCGGTGGCATGGGGCATCTTCATGCTGATTGTGCTGCTGGGTGCCGGAAACGGACTGATACATGCCTTCGAAGGGCAGTCGAGCAGAATGAAGATGAATTCCATCAAGATTTATCCGGGATACACGTCGAAACCTTTCAAGGGACTTCAGGAGGGCAGACGCCTCTCGCTCGACGAAAGTGACCGGCAGCTCACCACAGAGGCTTTCCCCAACAATGTGACGTCGACGGGAGCCAGCGTAAGCAAGGAGGGGGCTATCCTGACCTTCGGCAAGGAGCATGTGTCCATCTCCCTGCAAGGGGTGTTTCCCAACTATACGGAGCTGGAGGCGGCAAAGTTGAAAGAAGGACGTTTCATCAACGACCGCGACATGAGGGAACGGCGTAAGGTACTGGTGCTGCACGAGAAGACGGTCCGCATGCTGTTTCCCAAGACGGAAGCGCTGGGACAGTACGTCGACGTGCAGGGAGTGGCTTACCGGGTAGTGGGTATCTACGCCGACCAGAACAGTTTCTCGCCCTCGGCACTCGTACCTTTTACGACCGTCCAGCTGGTATACGGCAAGGGCGACAGCATCGACAACCTGACGTTTGCCACCGAAGGGCTGACCGACGAGGTGACCAACCAGAAGTTTGAAACGGATTACCGCAAGGCGATGGGTCTGCACAAGAACTTCGACCCCACCGACCAGAGTGCCATCTGGATGTGGAATCGCTTTACACAGTACCTCCAGCAGCAGTCGGCTACCCACATTCTGCACATCGCCATCTGGGTAATCGGCATATTCACCCTGCTGAGCGGCATCGTGGGTGTGAGCAACATCATGCTCATCACCGTGCGCGAACGTACGCACGAGTTCGGCATCCGCAAGGCACTGGGAGCCAAGCCTGCCTCTATCCTGTGGCTGATTATCTCGGAGAGTGTGGCCATCACCACTTTCTTCGGCTACATCGGCATGGTGGCAGGCATCGCCGTCACGGAGTACATGAACCAGGTGGCAGGCAAGCAGACCGTCGACGCGGGCGTGTTCAGCGTAACGGTCTTCGAGAATCCTACGGTAGACCTGAGCATCGCCGTCCAAGCTACCCTGACACTGATTATCGCCGGTACGCTTGCCGGACTCTTCCCCGCCCGGAAGGCAGCCCGCATCCGTCCGATAGAAGCATTAAGAGCAGACTGACATGAGAAGAATTGATTTTGACACGTGGGAGGAGATCTTCCTTACCATTACACGCAACAAGACACGAAGCGTGCTGACGGCTTTCGGCATCTTCTGGGGAATCTTCATGCTGGTGGCACTCATGGGAGGCGCACGGGGCATGCAGGACATGCTCTCGCGGCAGTTTCAGGGATTTGCCACCAACTCGGGATTCATGGCTTCCAACAATACGTCGAAGGCTTACAAGGGATTCCAGCAGGGAAGATGGTGGAGTATGGAAAATCAGGACGTGGAACGTCTGCGCAACAGCGTACCGGGACTGGACATCGTGACGGCTACCATCGCCCAGTGGGGAGTGAACATCGTATACGAGCAATACAGCATATCGGGTACGCTGAAAGGGCTTTATCCGGAATACGACCGGATAGAGGAACCGCTTATCCGCATCGGACGCTCGCTGAACGAAACCGACATACGCGACCGCCGGAAGGTATGCGTCATCGGGAAACGTATCTACGAAACGCTCTTCCCCAAGAAAGACGACCCCTGCGGCAAGTTCATCGAGATAAACGGCATCTACTACCGGGTAGTGGGAGTGAACGAGGCGACGGGCAACATGTCGGTCAACGGACAGTCGGAAACGTCGGTCGTCATTCCGTTCAGTACCATGCAGCAGAACTATAACCGGGGCAACCGCATCGACATGCTGGGCTATACGGCGAAAAAAGGATATTCCATCAGTCAGGTGGAAAAAGATGTGGAACGCATCGTGAAACAGGCACACGCCATTCATCCCGACGACGAACAGGCGGTTATCCGGGTAAACGCGGAAGCCATGTTCAGCATGATGGACAACCTGTTTACGGGTATCCGTGTTCTGGGATGGCTCGTGGGACTGGGTACACTGCTTGCCGGTGCCATCGGGGTGAGCAACATCATGATGATTACCGTGAAGGAACGTACCACCGAAATCGGCATCCGCCGTGCCATCGGAGCACGCCCCAGCGACATCCTGCAACAGATTCTGCTGGAAAGCATGGTGCTTACCACCCTGGCGGGCATGGCGGGTATCTCGTTTGCCGTCTTCCTGCTCGATGCCGTAGAAAAGGGAACGTCGGAACCGGGACTGCCGGCACACTTCCTCATCAGCTTCTGGCAAGCCATCGGAGCCTGCGTCCTGCTCATCGTGCTGGGACTGCTGGCGGGACTGATTCCTGCCTACCGTGCCATGGCGATAAAACCGATAGAAGCCATACGCGACGAATAATCAACCCGACAATCGAACCATTGAAATAAAAACATAAAACCATTTATATGAAGAAATTTATCAAAGTTGGCATATTGGTGCTCATCGCACTGATATTCATAGGAACCTTCGTTTTCCTGTACCGGAAATCACAGCCGAAAGAGGCCCAATACAACATCCAGAAAGTAGAAACGACCGACCTGGTACAGACCACCGTAGCTACGGGAAAGATTGAACCGCGCGACGAAGTGGAAATCAAGCCCCAGATTTCGGGTATCATCTCCGAAGTATACAAGGAGGCGGGACAGAAAGTGAAGAAGGGGGAAGTAATAGCCAAGGTAAAGGTCATCCCCGAACTGGGACAGCTGAACTCTGCCGAGAGTCGTGTCCGGCTGGCGGAAATGAACGGACGGCAGGCAGAAACCGACCTGACACGTATGGAGAAGCTCTACAACGACAAGCTGGTGAGCAACGAAGAATACGAAAAGACCTTGCTGGCTGCCCGTCAGGCACGCGAGGAGATTCAGGCGGCAAAAGATAACCTGGAGATTGTAAAGGAAGGTATCACCAAGAACAGTGCCTCATTCAGTAGCACGCTCATCCGCTCTACCATCGACGGACTGATACTCGACGTGCCCATCAAGGTGGGTAACTCGGTCATCATGAGCAACACGTTCAACGACGGTACCACTATCGCTACCGTAGCCGACATGAGCGACCTGATTTTCCGCGGCAACGTAGACGAAACCGAAGTGGGACACATCCATGAAGGGATTCCCGTGAAAATCACTCTGGGTGCCTTGCAGAACATGAAGTTCGATGCCGTACTGGAATACATCTCGCCTAAGAGCGTGGAGAACAACGGTGCCAACCAGTTTGAAATCAAGGCCGCCATTACCGTACCCGACAGTGTGACCATCCGTTCGGGCTACAGCGCCAACGCCGAAATGGAACTCCAGCGTGCCAACCACGTGCTTGCCGTTCCCGAAAGTGCCCTGGAATTTGTGGGCGACTCGGCTTTCGTGTATGTGCTGACCGACAGCGTACCTCGCCAGAAATTCGAACGCCGTGCAGTCAAGACAGGCGTCAGCGACGGTATCAAGATAGAAATCAAACAGGGAGTCGGTGCAAACGACTGTGTGCGCGGACAGAAAAAAGACAACTAATCCTCCGGAACCATGAAACTGAAACATATTCTCTTTATCGCTTCTGCCACTGCCCTGCTGCCGGTACAGGCACAGCAGAAATGGGACTTGCGGCAGTGTATCGACCACGCCATCGCCAACAACCTGAACATCAAGTTGCAGGAAGCACAGCGCGACCAGAACAAGGTGGAAGTAAGTACGGCACGAAACAATTTCCTGCCCGACCTGAACGGTAGTGCCTCGCACTCGTTCAACTTCGGACGAAGCCTCCAGTCGGATAATACGTACAAAAGTCTGAATACCCAGAATACCGGTCTGAGCCTGTCGACCAGCATCCCGCTGTTCAACGGACTGCAACGCATCAACAGCGTGGCACTCTCGAAGCTGAACCTTCAGGCTGCCATGGAGGACCTGAACAAGGCGAAGGAAGATATCAGCATCCAGGTGGCATCGGCGTACCTGCAAGTACTCTTCAACGAAGAACTGGTGAAGGTGGCCAACGAGCAACTGGCGCTGAGCAAGGAGATGCTGGACCAGAAAACGGCTTTCTACAAGAACGGAAAAGCTTCGCAGGCTGAATGGTACGAAGCCAAGGCACGCGTGGCACAGGACGAGCTTTCTGCCGTACAGGCCGAAAACAACCGCCGTCTTGCCCTGCTCGACCTGAGTCAGCTGCTGGAGCTCCCCTCTCCCGACAACTTCGGTATCGTATCGCCGGCAGTCGATTCGCTCACCAGCCTGAGCATACAGACCTCTCCCGCCGAAGTCTATGCCGAAGCGGTACTTACCAAGCCGGCTATCAAGGCAGCACAATATCGTCTGGAAGGTGCCGACAAGAACATCCGCATCGCCAAGGGAGCCTATTACCCGCAGCTCAGCTTCGGGGCAGGCATCAGCACCAGTTTCTACAACGTGTCGGGTATGGAGAACGGCAACTTCGGCTCACAGCTGCGCGACAATTTCAGCCAGTACATCGGACTCTCGCTCAGCATTCCCATCTTCGACCGCTTCAGCACCCGCAACCGTGTACGGAGTGCACGCATCCAGCAGCACACCTACTACTGGCAACTGGAGGAAAGCAAGAAAACCCTCTACAAGGAGATACAGCAGGCCTACTACAACGCCGTCAATGCCGAAACACAGTACCACAGCAGCTGCACCGCCGACGAAGCGGCACAGGCTTCCTTCCTGCTGATGAAGGAGAAATACGCCAACGGCAAGGCCAATGCCACCGAGTACAACGAATCGCGTACGGCGTGGATGAAAGCCGTGTCCGACCGCCTTCAGGCCAAATACGACTACCTGTTCCGCACCAAGATACTCGACTTCTACCGCGGCATTCCACTCACGCTGTAACATCCCCCGAAACCGACATACGTCTATATAAAAAAGAGCCGCAGGCGATACTCAACGTACAGCCTGCGGCATTTTAGTCTGTGTTACGATTTCGGAAACTCGATGTCGTGTCTAAAAAAACTATTTATCGATGCATTTTATAATAGTCGATGCCATTTTTAGTGTCTTTCTGCTTTTAATTTGCCGATACAAAAATGTGATAATATGATGTAGAATCGGTTACTACCGGACAAATCCGCTGCCAGATTATTTCTGTCCGGCAATCAGTGCGGCAGCCTCCAAAGGTTGGTTGGTAGTGATATAATCCACTCCCAGCGTTATCATCTTCTGCATCTCCTTCACATTGTCTACGGTCCAGACATTCACCTTCATACCCAAGTCGTGCGCTTCCTTCACCCATTCCGGATGTTTCTTGAAAACCTTGTAGTAATAATCGATACCTGTCAGTCCCTTTTCCTTCCCCTCCTTGGGAGCGATGTCACCATTCAGGTAAGCGATTTCCGAACCCGGAGTGAGGCGTACAAGCTGTTCGCACACGTTCATGCTGAACGAGATATATTCCACCTGTTTCTCCAGACCATATTCCTTTACCATCTTGACAACCGATTCGGCAATCTGGTCTTCCTGAGCCTTGGTCTTGTGAGGCTTGATTTCGAGAATCAGCTGCACACCGAGCAACTTCTTTCCTGCCTCCAGATAGTCGGCCAGCGTAGGCAACGTCTCGCCGTTCTTCAGTTTCAGGTCTTTCAGCTTGTCGTATGCCGTTTCGCCGATAGTCAGCCCATCTATCGCATCATCGTGGTTCACCACTACTACCCCGTCGGCAGTGAGCTGTACATCAAATTCAGAACCATACACCTTCGCCTCGGCAGCCTTGTTCAGTGCCGTGACAGAGTTTTGTGCCGAACCCTCCGCTTTCCAGAATCCGCGGTGAGCAATCACCTGTGTCTGAGCCTGTGCCGCCAGTGCAAGGAACGCACAGGCACAAGCCATCAGAAAATTTCTTGTTTTCATAATCATCGTTATTTATTTTCAGTTTGTTTATCAGAACGCCTATCTCAAACCCGATCTGAACCATCAGCAATCCTGACAACACCGGCAGGAGCACCCAAAAACAGCGTTCCCAATCTGATGCGACAAAAGTAAAAGCCGGATATTACATTCACATAACTGTGATGTAAAGATAGCGTGTAATTTATATGAAGAAACTATTTCAAATTCAAACAAAACCTATATTCTCCCGTTCCGGAATGTACCATGCGGAGAAAACCAAAGCAAACATATTAACCTGCCGTATCTGTCTATGTCAGCGGGAAAGCAAGTGGTAAAAGCAGACAAAGGGCTGCAAAAAGCTGCAAAGAAATAAATACGGCTGCATCAAAACTCCATTTCAATTAAGACGGACTTTATAGCTGAACCTTGAAAACCTGTAATGATAAAAAGAAAGAGCCGTATCATCACTCACACATAGAGCTTGATACGACTCCTTCCAATCTTATTGTTTCAACTTATAGCCTTCCAAAGCGTTCCCCCCTTTCATGAGAATCCGCTTTCATCGATTCGTTAGTTCGTCCGGGCCTTTCGGCCGAGATCAACGGTCGTACTGCGGCATATCCGGGTTGAAGTCGAGAACCGTCTGCGGAACCGGCATGATATAACGCGGATCGTTGGCAGGCAATGTCCAAGTTTCACCGTTGGCACTGTGAACAATATCCTTGCGGAACCAGTCCTCACGGTTCAGACGTTTCAAGTCGATCAGACGAGGAGCTCCCTGCAGGGCAAACTCACGGCGACGTTCGTCGATCACCAAGCGCAATGCTTCCGTACGATTAGGAGCATCGGTAGCCTCTACATAATGTACATTGTTCTTAATACGAGCATCACGCAACTTGTCGAGCAACTGCAATGCACGGCTGATAGAACCGATACGTGCTTCACATTCGGCAGCAATCAGATAAATTTCCGGAGTCGTAAATCCGGCATTCTGATTGATATAAGGAGCATACGTACTGTATCCTTTAAAGTGTTCCGGTTCCGAAGAAGGATTCATGGTAAAGTTAGCCTCGTCGGTAGCAAAGAACAGACTCAGACGCATATCTTCTCCGTCAGGAGCCAGATGACTCTTGAATGTTTCGAGCAAATCTTTGCTGGCAACGACAGCACGGTAGTAACCAGAACCAGCTCCACCCAAGTTACGCATAAAGATGTTTTCTACATTGCTTACATCTTCCGGGAAGGTTTCGTCCGGATTGGAAGCCAATACGATACGTCCGAAAGTGCTGTATGTAGTAGTGTAGGGCTTCATGTCCAGCAACTGGTCGTTCAGTTTCAGCGCTTCGTTGGCATTGGTCAGCGCATTCTCATAATCGCCCATGTAGAGGAACATACGTGCCTGAAACGCATAACCGATGGTACGGTTAGGATGATATACGTTGGTAGCTACTTCCGGCAAAAGCGGAGTGGCAGTCTTCAGGTCAGACATAATCTGATTATACACTTCTGCCACCGTATTGCGTACGTACGAAGCTCCGTCGCCTACCTCTTCACTCAGCAGGATAGGCACTCCGTAATCGGTAGCGGCTGTCGCAGGGTCATAGTGATTACCAAAAATATTGACCAGATTCAGGTATTCGAATGCACGGCCCACCAAAGCTTCGGCATATTTTGCCTCCCGCTGTTCCTTCGTACCGTCGGGCACATTCAGGATGTTGTTGGCTACTGCATTGTATACATAAATATTAGCATAGGCATCATCCCACAAAGGGTCATTGTTTCCCGCAGTGAGCACCTGTCCCGACTTAAATGTATAGAGGTTACGCTCCTGGTCACTGCATCCGGAAAAATTGAATTCGGTATATTCAACCGGATTTCCTTCCGAACTAACATTCATGATTTCTCCATCCGAAGTACGGTAAATATCATCGGTCAAGTAACTGAGCACCGTATTCGATGAACTCATCAGATAACTGCTGTTCAACAGTTTAGAGTAATCCTCGAGCTTCTCGGGGATGGTATATCCTTTCGGCTTGTTTCCTAAAAAATCATCACAACTTTGCAAGGACAAGATACCAAGTCCTAGCAAGAGATATTTAGACAGATTCATATTATATCTTAAATTCATGGTTATACATTAAAAATCGAGTGCCACACCAAATGTGTAAGTAGCCGGAATATGCTGTCCTCTGGATGTAGGAGTAGCCACTTCCGGATCGAGGTTCTTCTTATTGGCAGCCCAATAGAAGGCGTTCTGGATCTGCAGGCTCAGACGCAATCCCTGAATGTATGCGCTACGCAGCCATTGTTTCGGGAATGTGTAGCCCAGTGTAATATCACGCAACTTGATGTAATCGCCTCGTTCGATATGCTTGTCTGCATACTGCCACAACTGATAACAGGTCTTACCATTTCTGTACTGGAATGCCGGATTCATGTCCGGATCGAGTTCATCACCCGGTTTCTGCCAGAATTTCAGACGGTCGCGGTCCATGTTGCTGGCATAGTTCAGTACCGGATACATAGTAAACTGGTAGCTGGATGCTACGTCACGCATTACGTTTCCACCATAGTATACAAACATCATGCTCAAGTCGAAGTTCTTGTAACCGAAACGAGCTGTAAGTGATGAAGAGTAAGGAGCAATGGTTGTTCCTTTGTAAACCAAGTCTTCAGCCTCCAGATCGTTTACCGAATTAACAATCGTTCCGTCGGCTTTGTAAGCAGTCGGGTTACCTTCGCTATCGAGTCCGGCATAGCGAATGGCAAAGATAGAGCTCATCGGATAACCTTCACGGTTCTGGTAAGAACCATAGTAACTATATGCAGAAGTTCCGGAGTCGTCAATCTGTGTCAGCTTGTTCTTGTTGTAGCTGAACATGAAGTCGATGCCGAAGCTGAAGTCACGGGTACGTACAATCTCACTCTGCAAAGAAATTTCCACACCTCGGTTCACCATCGCACCATAGTTCAGCATCAGTGAAGTCCATCCGAAAGTAGAATCAACCAGTCGGTTACCCAGCAAATCGCTGGTTGCCTTGTTATAAAATTCCAAGCTACCGTTCAAGCGGTTGCCGAACAAGTTGAAATCAACTCCCACGTTCACCAGTTTGGTCTTTTCCCAACGCAGCATCGGGTTAGGAGCACTTACCACGTATGCCTGATATTCATTGGTATAGTAGTTTGTACCGTCATCGGCTACAATCATGTACGGACCTGTATCTTTAGCCACGTTACCGTTGATACCATAAGTCAGACGTCCAGCCAGACGATCCAGCACACCTTTGTTTTCCAGAATGATATGCTGCAAACCGACAGACCACAGAGGCTTGTACTGATATTTAGGATCGGTACCGAACAAGTTAGACTGGTCGATACGGATACTTCCGGTCAAGGTAGTACGGTTGTTGTAGGTGTACGATGCATTTCCATAGAACGACACGTAACGGTTATCATCGTATGTAAAGCCGTCGGTACCCAGACGGTAAGTACTGAAGTAGAAGCTTCCGCTGGTAGACTGTGTACCACGGATACCCTGTCCCATAGCCAGTTCGTCGATAGCTTTCCAAGAAAGTGAGTTGTCATCGTAACCATATTTATACAACTGAGTAGTCTGATTAACGACCTTACGACGTTCTGCACCGGCTATCACCTGAATAGAGTGCTTTTTCTTGAAATCACGGCTGAAGTTGATCTGCGCACGCAAAGTATACGAATGATCCTTGCCCCAGTACTCGCTCAAGTTGCCACCTTCAGGAATGTAATGTGTAGTAGTACCGTCGCTGTTGAGCACCGTAGCGTTGTTGATCATAGATGTTACGCTGTAGTGATTGATGGAGTTATACTGCTTGGTATAACTGTTGGTCATTTCAGTCTGATAACGGACATCGAAAGTCAACCCTTTGATAATCTTGAACGTTGCTCCCAGGTTGATGTTCCAATACTGCTGTTTATCCTGATAGTGTGCAGTATTTACGCCATTGACCGGATAGAATGTTTCATCGTACAGTCCCAGTCCGTTCAAACGGTCGATTTCACGCTGCGACTTACCAGTCATGTACCACTGAGCCGGAGAACCATCCTCATTGCGGATCATACGGTATGACGGACCACTGTACAGATAACTGTATCCTGAGAAACCGTTATCATAATCTTGCGATACGGTACTGTTCAAGATACCCAGGTCGACATGCAACCATTTGAAGAAATCGAACTGGTTCTTGAAGTTGAAACCATAACGATTGGTCTTCTGCTCCTTGGCATGCGGCAAGTTCTGCTGGAAGTTGGCAGAAAGCGCATATTTGTAGATATCCGAACCACCCGAGATAGAAAGGTTATGCTGATGAGTGGTATTGGAACGACGAACAAATTCATCCTTGATCTGGTCGTAACGGTCGCGGTTACGGTATACATCCAACTGACTTTCCAGTTCGCTGTCGCTCAGCTCTCCGGCTTCGTTACGATACAGCAAGTCGTACACCTCGTTGGTAAAGCTCGGGCTGGTAGGAGCGTACGTGTTATGAAAACAGTTGAACAATACCTTCTGCAAATCCACCAGTTCCGCACTCGACATCAGGTTCATGTAATCGCGGTCGGGCAGCGGTTCAAACTTGATACTACCGTTGTAGCGAACCTTCGGCTTACCCTGTTCTCCGCTGCGGGTAGTGATGACGATGACACCATTGGCAGACTGAGCACCGTAGATAGATGCAGCAGAAGCATCCTTCAACACGGTTACATTGACGATATCGGATGGATTGATGGCATCCAGACTACCTTCGTACGGAATACCGTCGACTACATAAAGCGGAGTCTTATTGGCATTCAAGGTAGAAATACCACGAATTTCGGGAGTCGATCCGTTGACCTTCATACCGGCCACCATACCTTCCATACGGTCGAGGATGTTGGTCTGGAGCTTATCCTCCATATCTTTCTGATTGACGATGGAGAACGATCCGGCTGCACGTTCTTTTGAGATGGTCTGATAACCGGTTACGATTACCTCGTCTATCAGTTGAGATTCCGGCTCCAGATCAACCGTATATTGTTTTTTTCCACTAACGGTAATTTCCTGACTTACATAACCGATGAACGACACTACAATGGTTTGTCCCTCGCGTACATTGAGCGAGAATTTACCATTCACATCGGTTACAGTACCATTAGACGTTCCTTTTACTATAACATTGGCCCCCACAACCGGTTCATTGTTCTCATCCAACACGGTTCCTTTTATGTACTGAGAAGCCTGCTGTTCTGTCAGGGCAACAGAGCCCATCACCTTTTCGACCTCCGCCTGCATCGGGACAGTTCCCCAACAGGCAGCCAAGGCCAAAAACAATCCGTTTTTCAGTGTTTGTCTTTTGTTTGTTTTCATACTACTATATTATTAGTGCTTCATTTTCGGTTTGGGTTTCAACTCATTGGAGCGCATTGAGTAAGTTTTCTTTCCGTATTTTGGAGCAGAAAGAATGCATGCCGGAACATGCGACTTATCGGTCTGGCGGCGCAACACTTCTTCCAGTACGGCAGCATAACTCTGATGTATCAAGGCATCATCGCGGTCGTATTGATTGTAAGCGATATACTGCAAGTATTCCACACACTTGTTAAACCAGAAATCCGGAATTTTATTTATATTATACGGAGTCAACCGGCAAATAAACTTCAAGCGTTCGATGACCTGCTGCTGATTGACAGTGCTGTCGGCAATCATCGCATCAATCCGTGCGGCAGCCTCTTCGTACTTCTTTTCTCTCAGCTCATCATCTATCAGAATGAACGTGCGGTTGAACGACTTGCCTTCAAAATCGCACAACGAATCAAGAGTAGCCACATCGCCATTCATCGTTTCCTTACAAAGCTTGGCATCTACCTGATCTTTTCCAAACAGCTTGCAATACTGTGCATAGTTATCGGATACTTCCTTGATATACTTGTTGTCCATTCCCGTAATAGTACGGCAATACAGTTTCCAGATATCCGGCTCGGTGAGCTTCGCACCTCCCGCTATCAGTTCGTCGAACGCTTTCTTTACGGCATCCGTCTGATAGATAGTCGCGTTATACTCAATGTAATCTTTCAGCAACTGTCTGTCTCTGTTGCCTTTCTGATACTCATCGTACAGGTAGAAAGAACGACGGGCAGGCGTCAGGGCACTCTGACCGGTAGCAATAAATTCCTCTGCAGTCTGTCGGCTGCTGCTGAAATGAACAGCCTCGCACGTAGCAGGATCGACAAAAACATACGAAGGATAGAAACGTATCTTGTATTTCTTCGCGAGATCACGTCCTTCGCCATGCTCGGCATCGATTTTCGCATTGACAAAATTCTGATTGTAAAATTCACCGACTTCCGGCTGAGTGAAAACATTCTGTGCCATATTCAGACAGGGGCCACACCACTGTGTGTAAAAATCAATGAAAATCAGTTTATTTTCAGCCTTAGCCTTACTAACAATTTCAGCCCACGAACCGTGGTTAAATTCTATACCAACTGCCCTTGACTTAAGGGGAATACTGCCAATACATATCAGCAGCAAAAATGCAAATGCATGTTTTAAGTTCATACTAGTATCTTAAAAGTTCACTATAAATTTAAATTGATTCATAAATTCATCCCAATCCTGCCCTAGTCTATAAAACAGGTTCCGGATGAATAAACAAGCAGTCTAAAGTCTAATCAAGGGAGTAGGATTGAATCCAAAAAGGAAAAGGCTCTATTTGAATGACTTATCGGAGAGCATATCTTTTTTCACAGCGCAAATATATAGTATTATTTTATTTTAATCAATTTTTTATGCAAAAATTCCAAAATAAAAATAACATTTTTCTAATATAATAAGAAAATAAACGACAAATTGAAGTACACAAACCTACATTTTTAACACAAATCAAACCAAAAGCGAGACAAATGCGAAATAAGGTCATAATCACTCAAGAATTAAAAAGACTTTACTTTTGAAAATATTCAAACAACATCTCATAAAATACATTAAAGGAACAAGCCTATTTTCATACCTAATCTACCCACAAAGAGCATCAAATGTGCTCTACAAGCTCCCAAATCGAGCATATCTGCCCCGCGACAAGTTTAAAGCAAAAGGAAACATAGAAACGACTTGTCTATACAATTCTTTCTTAGCCACCAAAAGCATCCCACAAAACCGTATATATTCCATAAATACGAGGGACAAGTGTGAGAGCGATTACTATTTCATAGATCCATTTTCAAATTCAGAAACAAAAACTTTCCCGTCAACTAATTTTGCGTGAAAACGGCAACTCCCTTTGAGACCCATATCGCTGAAAAATACAGTATACCAATCATCCCCTTCTGTCAATATAGATGTTACCTTAGATTTATCTTCTGGACCATCCTGCGCACCAGTACGAAAAAGCCAAACTGCGTAGCCGCTACCATCATATTCATATTCATATGCCTTACGCAATTTAGTAAGAATCTCGGGGGAAAAATGTTCTACAACATCTTCAAAATTACCAACCCTATCGCTCCAGAAAACGTATTTGTCATATAGCTCTTGTAAAAAAGCATTCACTTGATTCTGTTCATTAACACTCACGGATTCCGTGGTCTCCTCCATAGACTTTTTGAATGGTGTCTTTTGTAACAAACCACCACACGATGAAAAGCCTACATAAGCATAAAAAATAAAAACACTAAAAATAATTCTTTTCATAACATCATTTTTCACAAGAACTCTGCAAAGCCGTTCGGCCGCTTCTTCCTCAACATGACAAACAAAAAGTAGCCGTATTCTCTGCTCCGGCAAAGAATCCGGCTACTTTTTTATTACTATCAGAGAGGATAATCCATCCTCCGGCAGTTCCTTACTTTCTTTCTGACAAGGCTTCCGGCCCCACGCAACCGATTCACGCTGTGTACCTGACGTTCGCCTAATTTACTAAAAATCAGAAATAAGAAATGGTACGCGTTTCTATAAATTCTGGTTCCGTCTTGGTAGAAACTCTATCCGCATCATTTTCAGGGTAATATGTAGTAACCTCCCACGTACGCTTTACCCTACGCTTGGTCCAGTTACCTCGACTGTCCGTTTCAAGATAGGTATAGCGGCATATCTCAACATCGACGCCATCTTCATAGCTGGCCGAAGACTCCATGGTACAAGGATATTTACCGGTTCCTTCATACGTATATGTACGTTCTACCGGCATCATCCCATCAAAAAACTTATGCCGGACAACCCGTCCGCGACTATCAAATTCATATTCAATGGTACCCTCAATACCCTTTTCATCCACTTCCTTGCGCAAGTTACCCTCGCACGTAATCCGGAAAGGACCTATCACATTATCTATCATATAGCGATTCGCTCCTTGATAAATGTACCGGTTTGCTCCATCAGACACCATATTGCCATTTTTGTCGAAGGAAAGAGTCACTTTGCCAGTGGTCACCGTTCGGACATTCCCATACAATCCATGTCCCTGAACGGACGTGAAAGCAGAAGATGCACCAGAAACATTCAATGTAATTTCCGGACAGCTCAAACGTTGCCTTACTCTTTGGTCGGCATTCCTGTTGCCTCTGAAAAATTCCTCCATCGGATCCATGACCTTCGATCCGTCCGTCTGCCTTACATAAGCATCTACACTAAGATTTCCGATACGAAGTTTTCCCTCATGCAGAGGATAAAGCAACAGTTGTCTAAATACAATCGTCTGATATTCTTTCCCGTTCCGGGTTTCCAATTTCCATTTCTTTTCCCGAAGGCTTACCGGTTTCACCTTGAAATCCTTAAGCAAAATCTGTTGTTGAAGATTTGCCAGACTATCCACTTGTGCGGTAGTATACAGTTTACACTCCAACACCACAGGACTGTTTACGCGGGGAGAACGATTGGATACATTCATCGTTATGAAAGTTTCCGACTTCGGCTCCACACTTACGCCGGAAGAAGAAGGTAGTTTCCCCTCAGGTACCACATGGATAGTAAGTTCCTGCGTACGCAATAACTTTCCCTTTACGACAAGACTGGTAGAAGGAATCACAAACTCTCCGGTTTCGAATGCCTTCAGTACGTAAGTATAAGAGTACTGATAGGTTGGCATAGTTACTTTTCCGGTAGTAGCCGTACTTCGTACCGGACCCATCAAAACCTCAAAGTCTCTCAACGGAGGTTCCCTAAAATACTGTATCTCATCGCTTTGAAGCTTTTCCGATGAAATGACAGCCAGTGTCAACCGGAACTGTGAACCAAACTCCACATACTCTGGTGCAGAGGCTACAAACACGGGATTCTGATAAGCCCATACCTCCTTTGGTAAAAGGAACAACACTAAAAAGAATAGCTTAAAATATAGAAATGTTTTCATTTTATCATCTGATTTTAAATTCGCTGGAATGATTCTCCTGTTTTTTTATACATATATCCATCGTTTCCATCATAAATATCCCCATTGTTGTACGTCAGTCTTGTAGTGATACCTTCCGGATTGATAATCGTATAGTCACCATCCGCAGTCAGCGTACCATGCGGATTGGGGTATCCGTCTTTATCAGACAATACGCCTCCAGGCGCCATGTTGATTTTCAATGCAATGGCCAATACGATAGCGATAATCACTAAAATAATGAGTACAAAGACCAGACAAGATGCTAAAATGACAATGGAAACAGAACCCAATATATATAGCAAACTGGCTGCCAATGCTGCCAAGAAACGTTTCTTGGCAATCAGCTGAATCAAGATGATGCAAACCTGAATAACCTGACAAACGCCTATAATCAGATAAATATAGATAGGGTCGTAACCTCCAATTCCACAAATAACCAATGCGATAATTCCCGCCAGCCAAGCATACAATCCCAACATCAGATTGACAGAAGTGTGCGCTGTATTTGCTATATCCTTCATGGTCATGAGGAAGAATACAAGCAAGTTGATAAGCACATAAATGAAAAAAATAAAATTCAAGATGACAAACCACCACGAGTGTACAATGGAAGGCATAAAGAACCATAAGGAATTACTTCCCATCTGCATGACATAGAAAAGGATTGTACCTGAAGTAATCGCCAGCAAAATCCCGTTTATCCAAGCCCATCGGGTATCTCCACTACCATTTGCAGCCCGAATATTAAGGGTAAGATGACGTATGAATTTACATTCAAACCACATCAGCAAGGTCAGTCCGCAAATCAGATAAACCATCCAACGGTATCCATCTCCTTCCCAGTCCAGAAGCTTGTACCACTGTTTTGCCTGAGCAGCAGGAGCTTGCTTCGACGTTGTACTTTCTGCTGCCGTCAGGTATTTGGCTTGCAAGTATCCACTCGTACCATTATAGTCTACACGTACCCAGTCTGATTTTTCAGAAATTGTACTTAAATCAGCCGAACACTCTACTATATCTCCATTATTCAGCTTTAAAAGTATGGCCGATGCTGTTGAAGGTTCACTTCTTAAATTTAAGGTAGAACTCACATTCACTTTATATGGGTATCCCCAGAAAGGCAAGGATACAACTAAAGCTATCAGGATAAAAAATAATCTTTTCATACAATTCAGTCTTCGTAAGAGAAATCAAAAGGAAGGAAAAAAGTAATAACAAAAAGCAAGGCCATAAATCCGATTTTGAGAATCCATTTGATAAGCAAAATGAACAAAATAAGCCAGATGACAGCAAATATCAGCATAATAATAGGATGATCGGACATCCATTCTGATGCCGACAGAGGCAAAACGAAAAGTGTTTCCATAGCAAATAAATGGCCTTCCAGTTTCTTTCCAGCCTTTAATAAAAACATGAGGCGTGAAACTGCAATGCTATATTCTCGTTTCAGACCAAAGAATGTTTAAGTCTGCATTCTTTACACGACAAGCATATCGCCCCCTAAAAAACATTCAAGAAAAATAATTACAAATATAATGTATTTCATTTATTATTTACAACAATTAGAGGGTTAAAATAAAAATTCCCGTCCACCAATTCGTATACATTACAATTTGATATTTTTATTTTCCTTATGAATATTATATTCAAGGAACTCACTTATAGATTTTATTTTCGCTATATAGGTATATTTGTTCTCATATAGATTTGGAGTTCGTTTCATTTCGATTTGATTTTGATTATCGAATTGTAACACGACATAATATGGTGCATGTGTTGGTTTAAAACCATATTTTTCCAATGCTTCTTTTGTCCAAATCTGAAAACTCCCTTTACTCTTCAACTTAAATAGTTTACAGTTAACACCTCCATTATGTAAAAGTACATATTGTATACGCTCAAATCCAGGCATTACAAGGAGAGAGCCTTTTGAATCTCCCGCTCTTAAGTAACATATACCTGTTTCTATCATCTTGTTATACAAATCAAGTCTTGCATGATTGACAAGAACTGTCGGTTCATTAGGATTGACTGCCATTTTTGCCAATAAGTCTGTAGCAATATTTATATCTGAAATTGCCTGTCTACGTCTAATACCCAAATCAAGGAAATCGGAACTTTGGTCTATGCCAACAAATGTACGTCCTGTGAGATTAGCTGCAATACCTGTTGTACAGCTACCAGCAAAAGGGTCAAGTATTGATTCCCCAGGAAGAGTAGATGCCATGATTATTCGATATAATAATTGCAACGGCTTTTGTGTAGGATGTTTACCATACATTTTTTCCCACTGCCCTGCAGCTGATATTGTCCATACATCTTGCATTGGCTTTCCGTCATTCATAAGGGACATCAATTCTTTATTAAAATAATGATTCGCGGTTTTATCCTTGCTCGCCCAAATAATATATTCGGCAGAAAAATCAAAACGCTTATCTGTCAACGAATGAGGTGGATCCGGTTTGTGCCAAACAATAAGGTTCAATATATTATAGCCAAGAAAGTCCATACAATTAGCTACTGAAAATATATTATGATATGTACCAGATACCCAAATAGTACCATCATCCTTCAGACATCTTTTACACGCCATTAACCACGAAAGATTAAATTTATCTTTCTCATCTGAAGAACGCACCTTATCCCACTCCCCTTTATCAAACTTTATATACTTGCCATTTATATTAACCTTCCCGTTGCCTGTAGAGAGAAAATACGGTGGATCAGCAAATATCATATCAAACTGATTGTCAAGTTGTGACATTATATTAATAGAATCGCCACAATACAAACTAAAATCAGAGAATGACGTAGTATTATATTCAGTAAGTATCATATAAATAAACGCTGATAACAAGAATAATCACGAACACTATTACGCTGTGATAAATACCATTTAAAATTATCCGTCATAATCAAATTGTCCAGATATTCATTGTGGGTAATAGCACGAATAAATTGACCGTATTCTGTACGAAGATTGTCTGGCATAAGAACATGCCCCTCCATATCGAATGCCAGGTAGTAAGCGTCAAATAATTTATGATGATTCTGACAAAGCCATAAACCATTCTCACCACTTATTGCATGGTCGAACTTTCTATCATCGTTAAAATGATTATCACGCGCTATCTCAGCTACGCCCCATATATGGGCCCCTTGGATAATTTCTGGTATTTCACATCCACACAAGACACAACGTTTTCGACCAAGCCTTTGCAACAAGTTACGTTGATATATAGGTGAGCGAAATTCATTATTTTTTGCTAAACTAATAAATTTCCTTTTTTCCAAAGTAATAGATGTATCATAGATAGAAATATTACCTATAGCATTTATCGTATTCAAAGATGATTGAGGTAGACGAGTAAGATCTCGCTCACAAATATTATACAAATCTATAGGTCTATCTGTAATGGCTGCCGCAGCTATAGCCAAAAGAGTAGATTCGTATTTACTTGCTCCATATGTCTTTGCGTAAATTTGGACTTTATCGGATGTCTTTGAAATAAAAGAAGAATTATTAGATCTATTAGTTTCTCGATTATCATTTCTTTCATCTATCAATTCATCAATACTTTCAAACGCATTGATATCAGCCGGATAATACCTGAGAATATTCAGAAAAACAACTCCTGCCGTCTTTAATAAACGGAAATAAAACAAATGATAATCAGTAAAATAATTACCACGATGGGGCATAAAGTAATAATACAGTTTCTTATTTGAATTACTGTCAGCATAATACAAGTTAATTGCCGTAGGAATACTCTGCACACTTTGATTACGCCCTTCAACTAATACCTCTGAAAGAGAAACAAAATTCTTTATGCCTCCATACTCAATAATAACCAATCTTCCCCTATTGTAAGTCGAGGTATCACGAATCACACTAAATCTATCTTGTCCGGTAACTCTGACACAAATATCTTTAAGAATTTCATGGGTCAGAATCCTATCATAAAGACCTGGGGTCTTTTGGGCATCGGGACGATAAGTTATTATTGCTTCCATTTATCAATAGTTTTTAATTAAAACCTCGTGACGATTGTTGTACCTTCCTTGAGTTGTAGCTACATCCACCATATGATATTTATTTTTATTAGTCCACTCAATAATTTCTGTATTTGTAAATTCTCCTACCTCAACAACATATGACAACATAAATTTCGCTTCATGTTCATTTACAGTATCAAGGAATTTACATAATTTCCGTTCATGAGCTAGAGTCCATCCTTCAAACCCTCGTTTTCCATCATTATACACCCCTAAAGTCGAACGATATGGTGGATCTGCATAGATAAAAGTTTGTGGTGTCAATTGTATATCAAGAAACTCAAAATTTGAGTTCATGAACTCCACATTCTTAGCTTGCAAGCTTCTTGTAAATGCTATGAACTTCGAGAGAAGATTCTCATTAAACCAACGAGACCCAGCCGGATTATTGAATCCCCAATTAGTGTTAAATCTTATCTGTTGTTGGAATCCGTAAAGTATAAGGGTATATAGCATACGAGGGTCACGTTTCGCTACAGGAATACTATTATACTTTTCACGCAATTCAAGGAAACCATCTTTATTATCAGGTGAAAGATTATATTTTTTTATTTGCCTTTCTATATACTGTAAGTATGAACAAGGATCGGTATAAAAAGAGCGTATAAGCCCTTCTACAAAAGGATTAATATCATTGTAAATGATTTTTTTTGCATCAATATTTATTCCGACATTAAATCCCCCACCAAATGCATCGACAAAAGTATCAATACCTTTTTGAGGTAACTGGCTCTTTATGAACCCTACCATTTTAGATTTGCTGCCAGTATAATTCAATGGTGATTCTATGACAACTCTGTCTGTCGGCTTTTTTTCTATAAAAAACAAATATTCAAAATGCCCATTTGCTCCTTGACACTTAAAATTATTATATTTTTTATAGTCAATAACTTCACAGACATAGCTATCCTCTACCCCATAGCGCTTCATAGTGGTTTCGATAAAGTCCTTCGACATAAAACCATCATTATTATAACTAAAAATTATATATTTAGCCTTTGTTTCAGCAATTATTTTATCAAATAAAACATGGGCATAATAATTTTTTGACCATTGCGAACGCATGGGAGTCGTTGGACGAGAACCAGTAACCTTACTTATTGTAGGATTATCATTCAACACCAATGTTTCCAATAAATGATATTGAGTTCCATACTGGTTTTGAGTATAGGGTGGATCAAGATACAATATATCACAATCAATATCTGATATAATATCTTCTATTTTTGAATTTAGAACTTTCACATCTGCAGCAATACCTGGTGAAGCATCTATTTTGTTAAACACAATAGGTTTAAGTGCTCTTTTATCCCAATGTTTCAAAAAAGCACCATAAACACCAGCCGTATTTGATACATCTGAAACAGATTCTAACAGACATGCCAACAAATAAGAATACTCATTATCAGTAATCTTTTCTGTTTCATACCATTCCTCTATTTTCTCCCTAAAAAAATCTATCCGTCCTGCATTTTCTTTTGAAAAATACATTCGCTCTGAAGCACCAGGAGAATAATTTTGATAAATGAAGCCCTCTTTAAATCCCTTATCTGTGTTCAAAAAATTAAACGGATCAAAACCTAACTTCTTAAAGGTACATCCATTTGCTATCAGTCTTGCATGTGTAAAAACAGCAGCACATTTCAAAGAATCGTTAATAATAATTTGCTTATATATATTTTTTACAGAATCGGCAACAGATCCCATACCACAAAAACCATCGCAAAAGATTAATTCGCTTTGCAATAATCCTTTATTTCTGAGCAAATCCATAATCTGACCTGCAAGGGAATCTTTACTTCCTAAATATCTCATATATTTTATCCTGATTAACCAATTATATTTATGGATTCGTATATAAAAGTAATTTTCTTTATTCTGTCTTTACATTTCTTTAGTCATGTACTTCATTGCTTATTTATCAGTTCTTGCACGTCAACATTTAATAAACTTGCAATTTTTACAAGAGTTACTAAATCGGGCTGTGCAACATTAGAACACCATTTAGAAACCGTAGATGGATTCTTACCCAATTGTCCCGCTAACCACTTGCCTGTCTTCTTCTTTTCAACAAGAACTAATTTAAGTCTATTTATATCCTCCATAAAATCACAATATTGAATATAACGCAAATATATTGCTTTCATTTGATGTGATAAAATATTTTTTGAAAAGATTCAAGTCTTATTAACCGACTTTGGAAGAAGAGGTTACAAAGAGACTATAAATATTTTATATCAAACAGATTCTAAATCAACTTTTGGACCCATTAAAAGCTAAAAGATATTAGTATCAAAAGAAGTATTTTTAATGCAAGAATTCCCGTCCACGTTCTCCCCAAAATCATCAAAACGTCTTAGGGAAAACGTGGGCAGGAATTCTTGTTTTTTGTACAAAAAATAAAACCTTTTATACTAATATTCATGAAATATCGTAGTATGTGACAGGCAGTTTCAGAGTGAAATACCGCGCTTCAGCTCGTCTTCTACCACCGCCATCATGCCCTCCACCTGAGCCAGCGCCAACATGCGGCCGTGGAACGAGTAACCGGGATTATAGCCCTTGTCCTCGTCGCCCAGCATCATGCGACCGTGGTCCACACGCATGGGGAGTCCCGGACGCTCCTGCTCGAAGATACGGATCAGGTCGATGAGATGACCGCGTCCCGACAGGTGCGAACTCTCGATGAAGTTGCCTCCCGGCATGGCAGCCGTACTGCGCAGGTGTACGAAATGGGTACGCTTGGCAAACTTCCTTGCCAGCTCGCGCGTATCGTTGTGCTCGCCTGCACTAAGCGAACCCGCACAGAACGTCAGACCGTTATGCGGATTGTCTACCGCACGGAGGAACCAGTCGATATCCTCCTCGTTGGTCACAATACGCGGCAGTCCCAATATCTGGAAAGGAGGGTCGTCGGGATGCACACACATGTTCACGCCGTACTCCTCGCACACCGGCATCACCGCCGAGAGGAAATAACGCATGTTCTCGCGCAGCGCATCGCGGTCGATGCCGTCGTACAGCGACAGCAGACGCTTGAAGATAGCCACCGGCTGCTTGTCGCCCTCACGGATATTCCCGTTCACGAACCCCTGCGTCTTCACGATGATTGCGTCCACCAGCTCATCCTTTTCCGCCTCGGTAATCACCTTGTCCAGCTCTGCCACCTTGCGCAACTCCTCCTCCGTATAGTCCTTCTCGGCACCCGCGCGTTGCAGGATACGCGTATCGAAATAAGCAAAGCGCACCCGGTCGTAGTACAGCGAGCTGCTGCCGTCCGCCCACGGATGATGCAAGTCGGTACGCACCCAGTCTATCACCGGCATGAAATTGTAGCACACGGTCTTTACCCCGCACTTGCCCAGATTGGCAAGGCTCACCTTGTAATTCTCAATCAACTGATCGCGTTCCGGTCCCGCATACTTGATAGCCTCGCACACCGGAAGGCTCTCTACCACCGACCATCGCATGCCGTACGACTCGATGTACTGCTTCAGGTCGTTTATTGCCTCTACCGTCCAGATTTCTCCGTTCGGCACCTCGTGAAGGGCGGTTACGATGCCCTCCACCCCTATCTGTCGGAGCATGGAAAGTGTGATCTTGTCTTTCTTTCCAAACCATCTCCATGTTTTTTCCATCATAATGCTCTGTATGTTTATCGTTGCTGCCGGAGCAGCCTGTACTGCCCTTTTGCCGGTCCTTACCGACAGAAGGAGTACTTTTATTTTTTAGTTTCGTTATTTCAGATTAGCCCGAAGCACCAATGCTGCGATGAGATTTTAAACTTCCATTCTCATTTCCATCATTTAAGCCAGCCCGAAGCATCAAGGCTGCGATGAGATTTTAAGCCTCAGCTTTCTACCTTCTTATTAGACCCCACTAAAAGCGCTAAATCCACCATCCACAGCCAGTACAGCTCCGGTAATGAAACTTGCCGCATCGCTGCACAGGAACTGCACCGCTCCGTTCAGCTCGGAGATGTCGCCGAAACGTTTCATCGGCGTCTTGGCAATCACCTTCCGACTGCGTTCCGTCAGCGAGCCGTCGGGATTGAGAAGGATGGCACGGTTCTGGTTGCCGATGAAGAATCCCGGCGCAATGGCATTCACACGGATCTTTTCGCTGAACTTGATCGCCATTTCCTGCGCCATCCAGCGGGTGAAGTTCTCTACCGCACTCTTCGCCATGGAGTAGCCCGGCACACGCGTAATCGACTCGTAGGCTGCCATCGACGATACGTTGACGATGGCTCCGTACTGCTGGCGTGCCATGATTTCGCCGAATACCAGACAAGGATATACCGTACCGTTCAGGTTCAGGTCGACCACCTTGTCGAGGTCTTCCACCTTCATGTCGAAAATGTTCTGGTCGACGGAGAGCGTACCTCCGGGGATGTTTCCTCCGGCTGCGTTGACCAGAATGTCGATGCGTCCCCACTGCGAAAGTACCTGATCCTTCACGGCTTGCAGGCTGCGGATGTCGAGCACGTTGCACACCGTACCCGCTACCTCGCTGCTCACCGCACGAAGGCGTTCCAGTGCCGCATCCACACGCTCCTGATGCGCTCCTATGATAATGACTCTGGCTCCTGCACGCAGGAAACCTTCGGCGATGTTGCTGCCCAATACACCGGATCCTCCCGTAACGACGGCTACCTTTCCGGCGATGCTAAACTGTTCGTTCATAAGCTGAATTGTTTTTCGATTGTCTGCTGCAAAAATAGCGTGAATTTGCAGACCGAATGATGCGTATTTTTGCAAGAGTTTTGCGTATTTTTGCAGACAACCTTTTCCTGCCGTCATGAAAAAGATTCTGAACGAACGCATTGCCATCTCCAGCTCGAACCCGATACGGGCGCGCTTCTACGATTACCGCGGATTTACGTATCCGTGGCACTTCCACAGCGAGTACGAACTGATGTTCGTGGAACAGGGGTACGGCAAGTGTCTGGTGGGCGACAGCATCATCGACTACCGGGCGGGCGACCTGATTTTCTTCGGGTCGGGACTGCCGCACTGCATGCAGAACTGTCCCGAGGCGGAGGAGAACGAGGCGTATCACGTGTGCGGGGTGAACATCCAGCTGGAGAAGGACTTCATGCAGTATTCGTTTTCGCACTACACGCAGTTTGCGTCCATCCGTTCGCTGCTGGAAAAGGCACACCGAGGCATCCGTTTCCCGCTTGCCGGAAAAAGCGAGATAGCCGACTGCCTGAAGCGTATTCCCGTAGCGCACGGGGTGGAACAGATAATCGAGATTCTGAGGCTGCTGCAAGCTCTCTCGGCTTTCCCGCGCAAGCAGTTTGCTGCCTCGCCCAACTACCTCCCCGATCCGTCGGTGTTCGGCGACAAGAAGATAGAGAAAATCATCGCCTACCTGAACAAGCGTTACACACAGCCCGTCAGCCTGAGTGAGATTGCATCGTACACCGCCATGAACGAGGCGGCTTTCTGCCGGTATTTCAAGCAGGAAACGGGCAAGACGTTCAAGCAGTACATCCTCGACATGCGCATCGGCTACGCCTGCAAGCTGCTCGCTGCCGGACGGATGAACGTGTCGCAGATCAGTCTGGAGTGCGGATTCGAGTCGACGGCACACTTCAACCGTATCTTCAAGCGGCTCACGGGCATGGCTCCTACTTCATACCGTGAGAATATTTTATAAACCAATCTTCGCATAGATACTGAAATTCATAAACCGATTGCAAGAACCGCCGTGAGTATCTTGTGAACAAACCTTACGTAAGCGTTAAACCCTCTTAAAAAGCGAGGCCTATAAGGTCACAAGTTATTCATCAATTTTCTACCTTTGCCGCCAGAAATAACAACAAGGACATCACAAAAATCATGAAAACAATCATTCTTGTCAATACGGTTCGCTACATCAACAAAATCCACGATTTCCATACGTGGGGAGCTGCTGCATTGATTTGATTTTACCCTTCTACATGTCTTTTTCCGTTGTTTATATCCATTCAGTAAAAATCTAATAAACATTTTATTTGTATGAGCAAAACAAGCAGGCTCATAGTGCTGTGTAGTGCAGTACTGTGCAGCCAGTATCTGTGTGCCCAGTCGCGTACGATGGGCATAGAAGAGATGTTCCGTCTGGCCGACGAGAACAGCAAGAGTATCCAGACTTACCGTACCGGAAAGGAAGTTGCCGACGAGAACCTGAAAGCTGCCAAGGCACAGCGGTTGCCCGACATCAGTGCGTCGCTTTCGGGCAGCTACTGGGGCAACGGCAAGCTGTGGGATCGTGATTTCAGCAATGCCACCAAGATAGACATGCCGCACTGGGGCAATAACTTCGCCCTCGAGGCTCAGCAGGTGGTGTATGCCGGAGGTGCCATCAGCAGTGGTATCGAGCTGGCGGAGCTGGAGAAGCAACTGGCGGAGATGGACTGGCAGAAGAATCGTCAGGATATCCGCTTCCTGCTCGTGGGACATTACCTGAATCTGTATAAGCTGCATAACCAGATCGAGGTGCTGCACAAGAATCTGGAGCTGACCGACCAGCTGATTGCCAACATGCAGGCGCGACTGGAAGAGGGTACGGCGCTGGAGAACGACATCACGCGCTATGAGCTGCAACGGGAAACGCTCCGTCTGCAACTGGCGAAGGTGGAGGATGCCTGCAAGATAGCCAATCATCAGCTGGTCATTACCCTGCACTTGCCCGAAGGGACGGTGGTTCAGCCCGATACGACGCTGAACGACAGTCGGATTCAGACGCTGAGTGAAGCCAACTGGCAGGAGCTGGCGGCGCAGAACAACCTCAACTTGCAGCAGGCGGAAACGGGCATCAAGGTCAACCGCCAGCGGGTGAAGATGGAACGTTCGGAGCGGTTGCCGAAAATCTCGCTCGTGGCAGCCGAACACTTGGACGGACCGATCACCATCGAGGTGCCTGTGCTCGACAATAATTTCAATTACTGGTATGTGGGTGTGGGCGTGAAGTACAATATCTCGTCACTCTTCAAGAACAACCGGAAGCTGAAGGCGGCTCGCCTCAACGTGCGGAAGGCTCAGGAAACGTACGAGCTGGCACAGGAGCAGACCAATCATGCGGTGCAGGAGAGTTACGTGAATTTCCTCACGTCGTTTACCGACTTGCGCACGCAGCAGAAGAGCGTGGAACTTGCCGACCAGAACTACAGCGTGACGAGCAATCGTTACCAGAACGATCTGGCGCTGCTGACGGATATGCTGGATGCCAGCAACATGAAGCTCAGTGCCGACCTAGGGCTGGTGAACGCTCGCATCAACGTGATTTACAATTATTATAAGATGAAATACGTTACTCATACGTTGTAATCCTCACACCTGCTGCAAAGTTCCTGCACGATGCAAAGCTTTATACCCACTGTAAGTTTTACACTCGCTGCAAAGTTCCTGCTCGATGCAAGGCTTTACACCCGCTGTAAGTTTTACACTCGCTGCAAAGTTTCTGCTCGATGCAAGGCTTTATACCCGCTGTAAGTTTTACACTCGCTATAAAGTTCCTGCTCGATGCAAAAGCTTTACATCCACTGTAAGTTTTACACCTGCTGCAAAGTTTCTGCTCGATGCAAAAGCTTACACCCGTTGTCAAACATTACAGGTTGATAGAGCAAAATTACAGCAGCGATTGAAAATCATCCCATTTATACATTATACTATACTACACTTTATAACAAACATACCATTATGGCTACAAGAAAAGTTCAAAAACTCATTTACAATACCGTTATCATCTGCCTGCTGGCAGTGGCACTTATCTATGTGTGTTCACGATTCTTTCATCCGGGCGTGGAATATACCGACAATGCTCAGGTGAAACAGCATATCACGCCCGTCAATACGCGTGTGCAGGGATTCATCAAGCAGATTTGTTTCGAAGAGTATCAGCCGGTACACAAGGGTGATACGCTGGTCATCATCGAGGACAGCGAGTTCAAGCTGCGACTGGCTCAGGCGGAGGCCGATCTTGCCAACGCGCTGTCGGGTCAGCAGGCTACCAGCATGGGCATCGCTACTACGCAAAACAACCTGCGGGTGAACGATGCGGGTATCGAGGAGGCGCGTGTGCAGATGGAGAATGCCAAGCGCGACTACGAGCGTTATCAGAAGCTGTTGCAGCAGAAGGCAGTCACCCGTCAGCAGTTCGATAATGTGAAGACGGCATACGAAGCCAGCAAGGCGCGCTACGATCAGGTATGCCGTACCAAGCATTCTACCTCGCTGACCAAGAGTGAGCAGACCCACCGACTGGGACAGAACGAGGCCGGGGTTCGTCTGGCACAGGCTGCCGTCGAACTGGCTCAGCTGAACTTAGGCTATACGGTCATCGTGGCTACCTGCGACGGTGTGACGGGACGAAAAGACATCCACGAAGGTCAGCTGGTGCAACCGGGACAGACCATGGTGGACATCGTAGACAGCAGTGATCTGTGGGTGATTGCCAACTATCGTGAAACGCAGCTTCCCAACATCAAGGAGGGCTACGAGGTAACGCTTACCGCCGATGCCGTGCCGGGTGTGACCTACACGGGTGTGGTGGAATCGATTTCCGACGCTACCGGAGCGGCTTTCTCCCTCATCCCGCAGGACAATGCTACGGGTAACTTCGTGAAGGTGGAACAGCGTGTGCCGGTGCGTATCAGCCTGAAGGGAAACAGTGCCGACAAGCTGAAACTGCTGCGTGCCGGATTCAATGTGGAATGTAAAGTAAAATACTGATATGGGAGCACCTGTACTGAACGGACCGTTTACGATGCCGATGTTCCGCAACTTCGTGCCTCGTAAGCTGCAACCGTGGCTTTATATCTTTCTTGCCGTCAGCTTCCAGCTCTCGGGCGGGCTGTACATGGCCAACCTGAGCCGTATGGTGAGCGAAACGTCGCTCATGCGCGAGGATCTCCAGATGTGTCTGTACTGCAACCTGGCGGGGATGGCGGTGTACTTCCCCATCCTCTTCCGCATGAAGTTCCGCTTTACCAACAAGACGCTGCTCACGGCGGCTGCGCTGGGAGTTATCGTGTGCAACCTCATCGCGCCGTACACCACCTTTCTGCCGCTGCTCTGGACGCTCTGCTTCATCGAGGGGATCTGCAAGATTCAGGGTACCTTCGAGGCGATGTCGACCATCCAGCTGTGGATGACGCCCAAGCGTGACTTTACCGTGTTCTTTCCGCTGCTGCACATCATCATCTTAGGCAGCATGCAGGTATCGAGCATCCTTGCCACTTACTTCGGCTATTACCTGCACTGGAGCTACATGCACTGGTTCATGGCGGGCATCATGCTGGTGGATCTGCTCATCGTGCAGGGCTGTACGCGGCATTTCCGCATCGTCAAGAAGTTCCCGCTGTTCGGTGTCGACTGGCTGGGAGCGATTCTCTGGGCACTCCTGCTGCTGGAAATCGCCTATTTCTTCGATTACGGTGAGTTTTACGACTGGTGGAACAGTCCGGTGATGCAGATACTCGCCGTTGTCATCATCATAACCTTGGGGTTCTGCGTGGGACGAATGCTGCACATCCATCATCCTTACATCGAACCGGAGATGTGGGGCTACCGTCGCCTGCTGCCCATCCTCATCCTCATTACGCTGGTGGAAGCCTTTCTTGCCACCGAGCATGTGCTGGAGGGCGTGTTCCACAGCAGCGTGATGCACTACGAAGAGATGGTTGCCATGCAGCTCGACTGGCCCATGCTGGTGGGCGTCGTAGCGGGAAGCCTCTTCGCCTACTGGTGGATGCACGTCCGTCAGCTCAGTTACCTGCGCCTCATCACCGTAGGCATCGCCTCGCTGGCATGCTACCTGCTCACGTTCTACTTCGTCCTCTCCGCCGACATCCATATCTCGCAGCTCTTCCTGCCTACGCTGTGCCGCGGATTCGCCTACGCCATCCTGAGTGCTACCTTCATGGTGTGTCTGGAAGAGATCATGACCTTCCGCCACTTCTTTCAGGCGCTGAGCGTATTCAACATGCTGCACATGGTGGTGGGCGGTGTCATGGGAGGTGCCCTGTACGGTCGCTGGCTGTCGTACTACGTATCCGACAACATGGCGCGCTACGGAGCCGCTGTCGACCGCGTGGCATTCAGCAGTCAGCCGTTCGCCCTCGACCGCTTCATCGAGCAATTCGTGTCGCAGATGATGGAAGTGAGCATCCGTCAGATTTACGGCTGGACCCTCTACGCCTGCGTCTTCCTGCTGTTGCTCTTCCTGCTCTACGATGCGCCCGTACGCCGTGAGCTGAAGCTCATGCCGAGCTGGAGAAGCCTGCGCAAGGAGGCTGCACAGATGTTCAGCAAGGGTAAACCGAAAGGAAATGCTGTCCCGCCAAAAGAAGAGGCTTAAACGATTTTGGGGTTGAAAAGTTCTTTCAAACCCAAAGGAAACGCTGTCCCGCCAAAGGAAGAAGCTTAAACGATTTTAGGTTTGAGAAGTTCAATCAAACCCAAAACAAATGCTGTTCCACCGAAGGAAGAGGCTTAAACGGATTTAAGTTTGAGAAGTTCAATCAAACCCAAAACAAATGCTGTCCCGCCGAAGGAAGAGGCTTAAACGGATTTAAGTTTGAGAAGTTCAATCAAACCCCAAACAAATGCTGTTCCGCCAAAGGAAGAAGCTTAAACGGATTTGAGTTTGGGAAGCTCCTCGGTTGAGATTCCTGCATAAAAGGCTGTTTCAAAATAAAAAACAGAGATAAGCTTGCCTATAAGCTATAAATTACAACATAAAAATCTCCTACGTCAGTCTTTGTTTTCTTCTATTACAAGACTAAAAGTAGGAGATTTTTCATTCCTAAACCTCAATCTGTCAAGTCCTTACTTTTGCAATTCTATTTTGATACAGCCCCTTGGTAGATTTCATCAAGATCACTTTTTATTTGTGTACGACAAGCATATATAACCATCCAATTATCAGCACTGCATTTATGTACAAGTCCTTTTGCCCAAATGAATGCACATACCGTTTTACAGCAGCGTATTACAGCAGTCGGAAGATGTTTATCGCACAGCATAATACCCCAACTGTCCGGACAAAAAAATAGAGGCTACCCCTATCACTAGGAATAGCCCCCCAAGAATGATTTTTAAGAGAGAAAAAATAACCTTTATTCCAAAGGTTTACTTATTTCCAAATTTTCATAGCACTCCAACCATCCGGCTGCAGACGAACCCGCAAATGCGTATATCATCGGATAATCTACTGCCTGTCCGTCGGTATAGGCACTGCAATGTCCAAAGTGATAAATCAGTTTTCCATCCTTTACCTTAGGCACAGCTACACAGGGCACAGACAGCGAGTAATATCCACCGCTCAGGGCTGTAGCTGTCTTCAGCGTATAACCGCTAGTACTACCTACTACTACGTTTGCCGGAACACTCAAGGTTCCGTTTTCGCCGATTTCCAGCGGCAAATAGTTTTCCTGCAGTGCATCCACAAGAACGATATTGCCCGAAAGCATACCAATCTGACCAGTTCCAGCGACTTCCTGTCCATACGCTCCACTAATATAAGACATATTCCAGTAGCCTCCAATCAGATCGAGCGATACTTCAATCTGAGAAAGGCTGAGTACCAGTTCCTTTGCACCTGCCGAGAGCTTGACTTCCGCACCTCGTGGAGTCTTGTCGGCCGATGCAGCCACATTAAACTTCAACACATTGTTTTCCGTATCGTACGTATAAGTCAGCCATCCGGCAGCCTCTTCCGGCACCTCTACACTATAAGAGGAATTGGTCTTGAAGCTGAAATCAAACTCTCCGCCGTCGTATCCGCAGCAGTAATACAAGTTATAATCATCCACAATGGTGACTGCTCCAGCCTGTATCACAGGTACATCTACAGAGCTTGTACCCGCCGAAATGGTAACCAGGGCAATACGGCTGGTCACCTCCGAAGAGGTGGTTACAGCCACATGCACCACATTGCCTTTCACAGTCGTCGTACACCAATCCTTATTCGATGTGGCGGTTATAGCCTCCGTGGCACTCACGGTAATAGTCCCTTCTCCACTGGCAGCAGAGAAATCAATGCCGTCGGTCGCAACGACCTGCAATGAGCTTGTTACAGCTTCCTCATCGCTACATGCCACCAACAAGGTGCATAAGCATAACGTTATAATAGAAAATATCTTTTTCATAATCAATCCTTATTTTAATCAGAAACTTTAGTGAATACCGGATTTTCCCAAGCAGTCATCATTGTATATCCACCCGAATTATAGATGAACAACCAGTCATTTCCATCTGAACCATACGGACTATTTTCGAATGTAATCGTCATCTGACCATCCTGTTCAGTAGTTGTTCCTTCAAAGACAGTTTCCAGTGTAGAATAGAAGCGACCTTCCGCTCTGATTCCCGGATACAAGCCTACAGCTGCACCATCCATATATCCTACCACCTGACCGTTGGCAGAGATATCGTCACGTTCTGCATCGTAGTAGAATTCGATTGTCATCGACCATGTACCGCCACTATTCAAGTTATAAACTTTCGTAGCCTGATAAGACTTACCGTCTTTCTTCTTTTCCAGTGTCAGGCTGAAGCTGGAGCTTCCACTCTGTACCCGATACGTACCCAGATACTTTTCATAATTGGCAGGACGTTCGAATACCAGCTTTACATTGCTTCCCTCATCGGTACAAGTAAACGTACTGGTTGCATTATCCCACGTAAAGTTCTGCATCGATATGCCGTTACATACCATAGGTTCCAACGTTCTCACACCAGTCTCCGTACAAACGAACGGGAAATAAGAATAAGAAGGAGTGCCATTCTCGTCTACACTCTCCAGCAGGAATGCACGATCTTCTCTCATGACCGAAGCCACCTTCTGGTCACCCTGCATCAAACTAAACAGATTGTAGTCCGAATCTTCGCTGATCTGTGCGGCAGCAGCCAGATAAGTAGTCCAGTCTACCGTATCGTCCAGCCGTGTCATCACCATTTCCACGCCATACTTCTTGCCGGCGAGGTGAATCTCGTTCTCACTCATGGAACGTACGATGAATTCATAGTCGCCCATCAAGCCCGGATCGTTATAGCCGTTGGGTTCACAGAACGCATGCAGAATCTCGTTGTACGAGTCGAAGCTGATTTCCGTTCCGTTATACGACTGTACGGTATAGAGCGAAGTAGCAGTCTGTCCGGGGCTATACGAAGAAGTCGCATAATCGGAAGCAATCGTCACCTCGTTGGCATCAAACTTAAAGAACAGGTTGGCAGCTCCACCCAGACCTTCACTGCCATAACGATATTCCAGCTTCCACCCGTTTGTAGAACTGGTCAACAAACTCTTCAATTCAAGGACCGAAGCATTTTCCCTGTCGGCAGACGACTGTTCGAACAAATCCTCCTCGCTGAACAAGCACGACTGCATGGAAAACGTCATACATGCCAATAAACTATATAAAATTAATTTCTTCATAATTCCAGTGTTTTATTAGTTGAACAAGGTATTGATTTCTCCCTGCCGACGCTGAACCACGTCACGCAATTCATAAAGGTCTACTCCCCATGAATCTTTCATGTACTTGTACACAATGTCGAACTTCTGTTCCAGGATAGCCCGTCCGTCAACACCTGCCTTGTAATAGGGGCTGTTCGGGTTCGGTTCGGCAGCTTCCAGATACGATTCCCATGTGTCTGCCGTGTTGGTCACAAAGATAGACAGCATTTCGGCAAAGTCCTCCGAGCCACGGTCCATGGCATACGGAGAGATAAATCCCATCTGCAACGCCTGTTCATCGTAAATCTGATACCAGTCGGAACCCACATAGCTCGATTCGGTGATACGGTCGTAGTTCGTATCGTAAGGCTTACGCTGGTTCAGGATGTGCGTAAACTCGTGGTGCATGGTCTTGAAGTAATACTCATTCAGGGTAGCTACATCCAGGTTGTTCACGTCGAGGTCGTTTATCTTGAAGAGTGTCACCTTCATACCCTGTTCTGCCTGACCCAGAATCATACCCGCTTCCGTATAGGCCACGTTACCGATCATCTGGATCAGTTTCGGTACATAGGTACGTGTGGTTTCAATGCCCCATACCTCGTCGTAAGCCTCCATCCATACAAACTTCACGATCTTTGCCAGTGCGAAAGCCTTCTCATAATCGGCAGGCACCAGATCGTATTCCACGTCCGTTTCATTATCATCCAGACGATATTTTACCTGAATGTTATACGTATAGATATAGTTTTCAAGCAGCCATTGGTCGAATTCGTTCGGTTCCTCTGCCTCCGTTCCGTCCGATCCGAATATACTGTGCGAGGTATCTATCTCATCTTCGTTGTTACAAGAAACAAATCCCAGCGACAGTAAAAACATTGATGCGTATATAAAGTATTTTTTCATAATTGTTCCTCCTTACCGATTAGTTATTTCTTGGATTAGGCTTCATACCTGCGTTGATCACATCGCTTGGAATCTGAATGGCACGACGATCGTCATTGGCATCCATCTGGTCGGTTACCTCGATGCCGCCTTCATCGTTCATGTAACGGCGATATACCGTGATACCGAAACGTTTGATATCCAGCCAGCGGAGTCCTTCGTACAAGGTAGTGATACGGCGAGCCTGCAGGATAGCGTGAATCATATTTTCCTGTGTACCCTTCTCGATGGTAAATTCCGGATGCAGTTCCTTCTTCACCGTCGGTGAGGTCGGCGTATAATAAGCCAGTCCGTCGTAGAAAGTATTGATTTCATCTTCCGTCATCGCCTGCGAACGGGTAGTATAGGCAACCATCCAGCTGTTCAGGTCGGCCAGTGCATGCGTATAATCCTTCTTCATGGCATAAGCCTCGGCACGGCTCAGCAGCAGCTCGTCGGTAGTAAACGCTGCATTTACACAATAACCGTTGATGATTCCGGCTACCACATCTACAGTCTCCATGTACTGTGCCACCTTCATCGAAATAATCTTGGTAGGCAGTGCCGAAGAGTTACTCCATACGCCCACATGATAAATCGTCGTATTCGGGCTGGAAGTATAATTACCCCACGGGCCGTTCGAGCGGTTTGTTTCGTACGAAACCACCGGACCATGTGCATAGCGTTCTCCCACTCCGTAAGGGCCGCTCACGTATCCCCAGTAAGACTGGAAGCAAACCAGCAGCAGGTTGGCCGATTTTTCCGCATCCACATATTCGTTCGGCTGGATTTCACCGTTCTGCGACAAGCCACCCAGTGTCTGCCAGTCACGCAACATCATCGAAGGATTGTCTCCCAGTACGGCATTGGCATACGTTATCACCTTGTCGTAGTTCGACAGATCCGGCTGTGTATAGTTCAGGTAGAAACGTGCCGCAAAGGCATTCGCCGCATTCTTGGTGAAATGATACTTGGGCACCGAATACTTGCTGTCGCTTATCAGCGGAAGTCCCTCCAGCAAGTCCTTCTCAATACCTTTATATACATCCTCCAAAGTACCACGTTCGTAGCTCGGGCTTACGGTATTTTCCAGCGAGGTCATGTAAGGTATACCCAGATCGGTAGACGCTGTCGACGAATAAGCCTTACAGAATACCGTAGCCAAGATAAAGTGACTGTACGCACGGCACAGCAATGCTTCACCTCTTGTGGCATCCATCGTCGAGGGATTCCCCTGCTCGGCAATCATCGTCAATACCTGATTGGCAGTAGCAATCGCCTTGTAGCATCCTTCCCACACGGCAGCCGGAGAATCCTCCTCGTTCTGAGAAGTATCTTCCCACTTATACAGGTCTTCCTGCAGACGATCCATAGCCGAATAACGGTTGGGATAAGCATCGGTATTATCACTATACATTTCAAACATTTCCAGAGGCATGCTATTAGGATAAGCCGTCACCAGCAGATAATCTGCGTTTTCCGGAGTCACTTCCGTACGCTGGTCTGGCATCTCATCCAAAAAATCACTACAGGAAGACAATCCTATCGAACTTCCTACAATGGCTGCTAATAATATATATTTCTTATTCATAATGTCCTATTTTTTGTTATAACCCTAATCTCAGTGTAAATGTAAACTGACGTGGAACCGGAGAAGCCACACCACCTGCATTGAAGAATTCAGGATCCTGTCCGTTCAACTTCTTGTCGGCATAAATCAGGAACAGGTTCGTTGCCTGTACCTTCAGCGAGAGGTTCGACAGCTTCAGCGGAGCGATCCATGCTTTCGGGAACTCGTATGCCAGTGAAATTTCCTTCATACGGATGAAGTCACCTTTTGCCACACGTACATCCGAGTAGTTGTAAGCATTGTACGCATATCTGTAGTCGGTATTTTCGTTGTACATTCTGGCAGAGATGATAGCAGGAATGTTGGTTACATTCTCATCACCCGACAAGGTCCAACGGTTCTTGAACTCACGAGTCATGGCGCTCAGGTCGGAGTACTGTGCACTGAATACCGGATTCAGACGAACCACGTTACCAAACGAATAAGTCATAAAGATATTCAGGCGGAAACCTTTGTACGTAAAGATGTTACCCAAACTACCGGTAATGGTCGGATCGGTAGGACCTTCGTAAATCAGGAAGTCCGTGTTGTCACGTTCCTGGAAGTTGATGCTGGTACTGGTTATCTCACCCTTTTCGTTTTCAATCAAAGGAATACCGTATTCATCCAGTCCTTTGAACGGGATAGAGAACAAACCTCTTACCGGATAGCCCTGTTTAGCGAAACCTGTACCCGAAATCAGCTCCATGATATTGGAATTCTGCTGCAGGTCGGTTACTTCATTCTGTGCATTCGAGAAAATGAAGTCTGTATTCCAGTTAAAGTCTTTTGTCTTGATGTTATGAGTAGACAAGGTAAATTCCACACCGTGCGACTTCATCGAAGCTACGTTGGCAAGTTTCAGGATCGTACCACCTACACCCTGCGTATTCACCGCACCAATCAAGTCGTAGTTGTTACGCGTATACCAGTCGAGTGCAAAGTTGATACGGTTGTCGAGGAATCCCATATCCACACCGATGTTCAACTCATGTTTCTTTTCGTAAGTCAGCTCACTGTTTTCCAAATCTACCAGCTGCAAGCCCGATTCCTGAATGTTGGTAAACGGACGGTAAGGAATGTAACTGTTGATGATTGCCTTCGAGTTGGTTACATCCGCCGGACCACGGTCGGCAGTCAGAGAGTAAGAAGCCTTCAGTGTCAAGTGCGACATGGCAGGTTCCAGCGCGTCGAAGAATTTCTCTTCATGCACGTTCCATGCACCCGAGATGTTCCATGTAGGCAACCAGCGTGCGCTACGGCTCTTACCCATACGGTTCGTACCTTCGTAACGGATCGTACCGTTGATCGAATATTTTCCGGCATACGAATAGTTGGCATTGGCAAAGAAAGCCACGCTGCGCACCTTCGTATTGTTCAGGCTGAAGTACTGGTCGCCGTCTTCAATGCCTTTCTTGAAATACTGATAAATATAATAAGGTGTTTCACCGTTTTCATACTGCATACCCCAGCCCTGGAAGTTCGACTTCGTACGGTCGATGGAGTTTATTTCCATACCACCGAACCAGTTGGTCAGGTGTACCTCGTTGAACACCTTGTTATAGTTTACCGTACCACGGAAGTCGTAGCTCAGCATCTTGTAGTCGGTACGTCTGTAAATACCACCTTCCGGCAAAACCGAGATAGGCAATGCATACGGATTGTCCGGGTCGGTATACAAGAACGGGTTCTTGTCCATGATGGTCTTGTCATCCAGTCCGGCACGGTAAGCTTCCGCCTGATTCGAATTATCCTTGATCTTGTGTTCCTGCGAGGTACCCTGATACTTTACAGCACCCAGTGCACTGAATTCCAGTCCCGTAATCGGTTTCCACTTCAGTTCACCCTGAAACTTCACATCCACAATGTTCAAGTCCATATAGTTGTTTTCCAGCTCGTTCAAGATATTAAACGGAGCATAGTTGCTGGTATAATACTCATTCGGGTCGAGCGTACGTGAAGTATTCAGCGCGTAAGAGTACGGGTTGATATCGAAATCACGCTTCACCTCACCGGAAACCACATCCACATCCTGTCCCAGTGTACCCGGAGCCTCCTGATTACGATAAGAGGCGTTGGCAATCATGTTAAAGCTCAACCATTTCGAAATGTTGTAAGAAGAATTCACATTTGCCGTATAACGTTCTACCGAACTGCGCTTGTACCATCCCGGATCGTACATGGCACTCAGAGAAGCATAGAACGACGACTTGTCCGTACCGCTGCTGATACTTACCGAATGGTTCTGGCTCAGACTTGGTGAGAAAAGAACATCAAACCAGTTGGTATTGCGGAATTCGGCAGCCTGCAAGTAACTGTTGCGAGCGCTTTCCGTATTCTGCAACATCGGCAGCCCCGTATTCGGATCAAACGTATTCATCAGCTGATACATCTTGCCGTATACACCACTTTCGGCAGCACGTACGGTTTCCGAGAAGTTCAGCCATCCCTTCTGCTCCATCTGTTTATAGATACCCATCTGTTCCTGAGAGTTCATGATGTTGAAATCATTGTAACTCGGCACCAGACGTGTGGTAAACTCACCTGTATAATTTACTCTACTGGAACCAGCCTTACCTTTTTTGGTTGTAACGACGATTACACCTGCCATGGCGCGCGCACCGTAGATAGAAGTCGCAGAACCATCCTTCAAGATCTGGAAGCTCTCGATATCGTCGGCATTCAATCCTGCAATGGCAGAACTGATCAACGTCTCGGCGTCACCCGAAGAAAGCTGGTCGGCACTTACTTCTACCGCATCTTCCATGATCACTCCATCCACAACCCACAACGGCTTGGAACTACCGTAGATGGATGTAGCACCACGTACACGGATTTTCGGAGCTGTACCGAAAGTACCGGAAACGTTCTGTACCGATACACCGGCAGCCTTACCTTCCAAACCACGGCTGATATCGGCAAGACCATCCATCTTCACGTCCTCACCGGAAATCTGAGTGGCAGCACCACTGAACAGTCGCTTATCCATGCGTTGCATACCGGTTACGACTACTTCATCCAGCACTTCCGTATCCGATTCCAGCACCACCTTCATATTATTTTTGGCCGTCACCGTCTGCGATTTCATACCGATATAACTAATCTCGAGCTTTGCCCCTTTGTCTACTTTCAGCGTAAACTTTCCGTCGATATCCGTAATTGTACCGTTAGAAGTTCCTTTTACTAAAACAGAAGCTCCCACAACAGGCATGTTATCTTCCGAAGAAACTATCAAGCCTGTCACTTGTACAGCCTGAGCTATCGCCAGACTTATGCCAATTAACAAAAAGGCACAAAAAAGTGTAATTCGCTTTTTCATATTCCAATATTTTTTTGATAACGTTGGCAAATATATATAGCATTTTATTAAAAAACAAAAAATAATAGAAAAAGAGGTAAATATACTTGCACATGTCATATCAATATCAAATAGACACTAAAAAGAACGAATTTCATCGTAAATAAGGCTGTTTTCATAACAAAAACTTTGCAAATATAGGATTTCACAAATTCAATAGACAAATTTACGTATGCACAAACGCTAATAAACATTAAAAATAAAGGGGCTCACTACAAGAACCCCTTTACTTAAAACACTAATCTACAAATACTTATGCGATAGTTAAATTTTGATAAAAATCACATACATTTTATTTCTAACACTTTGATAAGACAGAAACACAAAAACCTTACACAAAGATATTTTACTTCTTACATTTTACAGTTCCGTAGCCACATCAAAGCACGGACACATTTTGGTCCACTCTTCCGGTTCCACAATCCCGTCGCCATCCAGGTCGGGGCTCAGGTCGCGGTGCCCCACGATACGCCGTGTCTGGAAGTCCATGGCAAGTACCCTGACCAGCACCCTTAGCGCCCGCTTCTGAAGCTCCGTCCGCGTATCGGCAGGCCGTCCCTGTTCGTCCAGTCCTCCTTCGTAGCACACCCCGATGCTGTTGCGGTTGAACCCCTTGGCATGAGCCCCCTCCTGCTGCACCGGACGCATGGTACAAATCTTTCCATCGCGCCTCACATAGAAATGATACCCGCAGCACTTGAAGCCCCGCTGCCGGTGCATCTGTTCCAGCTGTTCGGGCGAGAGCGGCTTGTCTGCCCTCGTAGCCGAACAATGAACCACAATCAAGTCAATTTTTCTCACTGCTTCCCCCCTTTCTTCCTGTGAGCAAGCAGTACAGGCACTTCAGAATTCCGAGTAAAATCCATTTCACCTTTCCAGTCATACCTTCCCCTCCTCATTGTTATTTGTTTTACCTGCTTCCGGATCATAGTTTATTCCTCTTTTTTCGGCTTCACCGCCACACGCTCGTAGCTCAGCGAAGTGAGGATATCCGTCAGATCAGCTCCCGGACGGAAATTGATGTGCGCCTTCTTGATGAGTCCCGCATGGAAATCCTCTTCCACGTCAGCCCCCTCGCTCTTCAGTCCGATCTGGAACGAACCCAAGTCGCCCAGACGCACGATCTCTCCGCCTGCCAGTCCCTCACGCATCACCGTACCGAGCGAAACCAGTACCGCCATGGTATCGGCACGTGTCACCGTACACATCTGCTGGATACGTTCCGTCATTTCACGGATTCCCATTTCGCCACGCGCCTGCGCCTGCGCATAAAACTTGGCTTCCCCTTCCATGTCGTTGGGTTTCTTTCTTGCCACTACCGAATAAGTCACTGCTCTTTCCATAATCTTTTTACCTTTTTAAATGATTAATAAAACGAATACCTGTTGAAAGCTTTCAAACTTCTTTTCTGTATCACAAAGATATACAGCCCGGTTTTGGTAATGTCCGTCACCGTCCGTCATGCGGACACATTGTTACAATAAACAAAAAAAAACGGGGTGCGAACCACGCCGCGATACCGCAAACGTAAGGTTCACACCCCGTACAAGTCAGATATAATGGTTTCTTTATCTTACAGCGCCCCTCCGTGACGGTGACAATACTCAGCTATATCGTCCACCATCGAAGCAAACGACTGAGTATGCACATAATCATAATGGCGATCGATAAAATCAATCCCTTTGAAACGACTCAGGTAATTGAATGCCTGCTTCATCGAAAGTCCGTATTTACGTCCGAACTCTCTGATGAAAATAATCGTCCACTCCATTTTATCCTTTATATCATAATCCATATCTACAGCTGTTGATGATACATATGCAAATATAATGATTTTACTCATTTTTCTTCATCCGATTCTGAAAAAGCGTTCAAACCTATAGTGTTAAGTTTGTGATGCAGCATACACACAAAAAAACGGGGTGCGAACCACGCCGCGATACCGCAAACGTGAGGTTCACACCCCGTCTATCGATTATGTTCTTGTATTTTTATCCCGGGATCAATGTTATCTTATCCGTGCTTTCCTGCATCTCCCTAATAGACGTAAATGCCCTAAAGACCCGTTCGTCACCCGACGTCAGCGGAGAATACATGATCAGTACACGTTCATCCATATCCAGCTTGTATTCCGTACGAAGTTCTACCGTAAAGGTTCCGAAATTTTCTCCCTCTCGTGCCGACACACTCAGCACACCGATACGTGTACCGTCCTCACGCTCCAGCGACATGAACGGATTAGCCTGCTCGAATTTACCATTTCCAAGCACTACAGTTCCTGTCAGAGGTTTATTGTGGATAGTCACCGTTTTCGGATAAAACGCCACCACGTTACCCTGTTCACTCACCGTGATTTCCTCTTCACAAGCCACATCACGGGTCACGAACTGGAATGTCATATTGCTCTGCTGGGTAGCCGCAAAGATATATCCTCCTTCCACTGCTGTCAGCCGGGTTTCATCAGCGGCAGGCTTCAGCGTATTCGTGGCGATGAATCCCGTAAAACCTTCCGGACGGTATGTCAGCACCTCCGATGGGAAACTTACATTCATTGCTACCGGCTGTCCAGGGCCGTACGGAATTTCCAGATTCGTACTGCCGTTCAGCTGCACATTGAAGTTATACGTCGCACCATTCGAAATGGTCAGGATAGCCGAACGATACACACGCGATCTACTTGGGAAAGTACCGTCAGCATTCAGCTGTGACGAAACTCTCAGATATGTGTTGCAGTCGGACGACTGCGTTACCACCGGTATCACCACGCCTTCAGTAGCATAATTTTCTCTCAACGTTGTAGGAACCGTATACGTATAATAATATCCCTTGTTCGGATCCCAGATAGGCTCTGCACTCAAGTCCTGCCCCGTAATTTTAGGCTTCATCTTGGTAATGTCCATATAAATACGCAGCACTTCGCCGGCAATCGGATTGACAGGCGTTGATTGACCATCGTAAAACTTGAAGTGCAGGTTAAACTCCTGCCCGGCAGCTGGAGGTACTACTACCGATGCCGAATTGCTGGTAGCCCATTGAATAGGATTACTGCCTGTACCAAGGGCAATACGATAATCCGTTCCCTTATTATTCATGTAAATCAGGCTTCGTACGGTAGTAAACGCTTCCGCCTCGAGGAAGAACTCAATACGTGGATCTTCACCTGCATTGGGTACATAGTTATCAATCAGTGTCTTAAAGTTCACACGATGCAATCCCGGACGATTTACCGTATAGACATACTTGTGTGGCCAGTCACGTTCATAGGTCGTTTCTACTCCATTTTCCATGACCGTAAACTTACATTCTTCCATTATCACATCCAGATAAGTCTGCTTTCCGTCCATGTCCACATTTGTTCCATCATCATCGAACAGGTTGCAGGCAATCTTCACGTCGAGCGGGAAAAGCTCTTCCGGGAAATCGTCCGGAATGGTAAAGGCAATCGCCACCGGTTCACCCGACTGCATCGGCAGACCGGAAGAAGTCCATACCGGCGTAAACGAGAAGTTCGACAGCGAAATCAGCTTCACCGTACGCACAAACTTGCCAGCCTTGATCTGCAGGATGCCGTACTGCGGATTTCCGATGTTTGTCGGTACAATGGTAATGGTTCCCGTGCCCGGATTTTCCCGACTGCTTCCCTGCGTAAAGTTATTGGTGATTTGTGCCTCGGCGATACCGCTGTTCTGCACCCACGTCACTTCAGGTACAATGCCGGAATTAGTACCGTCGAACCACTGGTATTCCAACTGATATACTCCACCTGTAGCCAGCGAACTCCGGGTAATGATACGAGTTGTTTCTCCCACCACGGCAAGAATGCTGCTTCCGTCGGTAATGGCAGGTATTGTCTGGTCGATAGATACCCATATATTGTTGGCTGCCGCACCGTCTACAGCCTCTTTAAAGGTGGCATACCCTCCATTGGCAGGTATTCCTTTAAAGTTGACTACATAATCATAGTTTCTTAAAATAGGCAACTGGTTACCCTTTTCGTCCACCAGCGCTATCTTATAGTAACGGTCATCCGTCTGCCTGTTTCCGTCATTCGCACTGCCACCGCTTGTATTGATACGGAAAATCAGATACATCGGATCGTCCACATCGTTGGCATGTTCGAACACAAATTGTCCCACACTACCGCCTCCAAACTGCGAAACGTCCGAAGGATCAACAGCCACCAGAACATCCTCGTCGGCACACAAAGTAGGCTCCACGATGTCAGACGCACCATTGAAGGCAAACGGATCCCCCGTACCTGCATTCCGGTTGAACGGAGCCACCGTACCCCGCGAATACTGATTCATGATAGCTACGCCCTTGATGCTCAAGTCTGTGCCATTTCCCGATCGCTGATAACGGATACGTGCCTGATTGCGGAACATACTCACCGTACTGCCCGTCCCCTTAGCAAAACTCGTCAAGGCATTTTCCGAGTCGAAACTCTTGTATCCCCAGTAGCAAAGCAAGCCCGAAGTTGTGGTAAACTGCGGAATCACCTCCGTATCCATACGTCCCAGATTCGGGGCATCCTCAAAATCGTTCACATTCAGGTTGGCAATGAAATGCAGATGACGTGTAGCTCCCGGTATGGTAGCCGTAAAGCTTCCGCTTATAGTATTCTCCGAAGAGCCTGTTTGAGTAACTTTAGCCTGCACACGACCGATATAGTGGCGATACTGGTCGAAACAGAACAGCCACAACGAGTGAATACCATAGCCGTCAGGGTCCACCGCACGCGTCTGAACCTGCGCCATATCGGGTATTTCGGTATTGAAACAGAGACGCACATTTCCGTCGGCATCTATTCCTCCCGTCGGTCTGTTTACCAGCACATCATCCTGACAGGCCGCAAAGACTACAGCCAACAAACTGAGTAATATATATTTCAATCGTTTCATAACAGACCTCCTTTATTCTTTATCTTCAACAATAGGTTCATTGGCTTGCACGGTACGGATGCAGCGGATGTAATGATTTTCATTGTAGTCAGCTTTTTTAATCTCTCCATTTTCCCAAGTAACATTTCCCCACCAATCTTCCTCCTCATTGGTAGCCATAACATCCCCACTTGCAGCCCAATACTTATCACCTGCCAGCACACGGTCAATGACAGAGTTATCATCTCCCTGATAGTAATCGATAATCAGTAACTCCGCTTCTGTCGGCAGACGCCAGTCCTCATACACCTGTCCGTCAAGAGATTTCTCGGCATACCGCTTGCAATGTTCTTTAGCATCATTAAACCGTTGCGGATAAACCGTACCCAGCTGCGAAGCTATCATAAAGGCAGGAGCTACCAGCTGGTTATTTTCCGGTGAACTCTCTGTATATCCATCTTTATCCATGGCAGGAACAGAAAGTACATACTTATCGGAAGTCTTGGTTATACGGACAAAATACATGTTGTTGTTATCGTTACCATCTTGACGAGTACCTAAAGATGGTTTAGATGCATATCTAGGCCAAGTATAAGTATAAATACCTTCATCATTCCTCCTATCTCCTTCATAATAGACCTTTGACGAAAAATAACCATTAGATACCTCTCTATCATTTCCCTCATGTTCATAATTAGAATCAAAATCCGTGCGGTACGAATACCATCCCGGCACAGTCACGATATACTCCAGCGGATACTGCTTTACCGTAAACTCCTTGCTCAGCCCCTGTCCGTTGGTCACCTTCACCTTGATGTAGCGGATACCGTTATTAGTAGGTACGTCCGAATTGATCGTCACATTGCCAAAGTTACCTGCTGCAGGGTCTACAGAAATGCCATAACGCTCATAACTGTTAGGTGAAATAGTCTGCTTAGTTCCATACTTGTCGTAGTAATACACTTCGTCAATGCTGGCTGTCACCGGCGAAGAAGAAGTAAAATACTGTTCCTCCGATTTCTCAATATTCTTCATGATGATTTCATCCTTCACTACCTCCAGATAGTTCAGGTCACCATTATCCACATCAATTGTCACCGTTGTCCACTGTATCACCTCATACTTCTTTGGTGTCAGCTCTACCGGAACATCCAGTTGCGGCTGACCCATACGGTCAATCGTTACATTCACCCGGTAAATGGTATTTCGGTTCAGCTGATGAGCCGTCGCGTCTCCCAGACGGACCGGTATCTTGTAATAGTTGGAAACTTTATATTCCGATTGCGCTCCCTCCTGCTCCTTATAGTATCCGGGCATGTTCAGCAGCACAAATGTTTCCTGCAGCACATCGCCCCCCCAGTCAGTGGGATAAGTGTAAAGCACCAGCTTTGCGGGACGCTTATCAATATCCTTTTCCGGCGCGGCAACCATCGGGTCATCCGCTCTGTTCCCGGCAATGCCCCGATCGGTAAAGCTTTCTTCCTTGTCGCTACGCCACAAGCCGCGCGTAGCATAGTTTCGCAGGCTGCTGTAAAATCCTGTCGGCGTAAACTTAGCTTTAAACTCAGGGCTGAAAGTAATGTTTACTTCCACCTTGGCAGCCAGTCTTTCCATCGGCACGGAAATTGTATATTCGTCCTCCTTCTCATTGGGAACAAAACCACTGCTCACTCCGCTCATGGCAAAACGCTTGTTTGTATAAACAGTTCCAGTTATGTTTGCTCCTTCCAGCTTCCAGATGTCTGCATCCTTATCCACAGCACTCAGCAAATCGTCCAGCGTATCAACATTCTGCAGCGACGTGCTGCCTCCGTGCGCGTTTGCCACTACATAGATATCGTACGTTGCGTCGGCACCTTTATCAAACAATTCAGCATTGTTTTTCCAGTCGCCGGTAGCAATCACCGCTTCCGTCTTGTCGTCAGTAAACTCAAACGAACGGTAGCCGTCAGGAGTTCTCTCCCCTTCACTATTGAAAATCAGCAGCTGTGCCTGACTGATGGTATTTTCATTCAGGTCATTACTGCCGGGTTCGGTAGTAGCTCTCGACAAGACCCCGGGAGTTTCCAGACTGATAGTCAGGCCTTCAGCCGGCTTTACTGCCGGAGCCAGATCGTCATCAGCTGTACATGCCGGCAACAACCATGCCAACAAAACAACCATGCTATAAACTAATCCATGCTTTTTCATATCTCAGCCCTCCTTTATTCTTTAATAGACACACTTTCCGTCAGTCCGTCGAACTCAGACTCGCTGACCTGCCGTATCTCAATCTCTGTTTCTGTTCCCGGGAAGCGGTATATGCCGTTTTCCTCCGGATTGATAACCTGAATACCTTCGCTCTCAGTTCCTCCGAACGGCTGTTCCACCGTAATATACAGCTTCACGCTCCTTGTAACCGTGGCATCATAGCCATGCTTCGGTTCCACTCCGAAAGTGACTATCTCCGCATCCTCGCCTCCATACCCCGAAGTTGTTCCTGTCAGGTCAAAGTCGACCGTATTCTCCAGATGAACATTCCATCTTACTCCTTTGGGAGACAACATCTTGAACGAGAAGGTTGCACTTCTGTCCGCTCCTGCCACGGCAACCGCCTGTTTGTCGGCAGTAAGATACCCGCTACGCGCCGATGCCGGATTCAGCAATCCGTTGAACTCGGTAGAAAAGTCGAGTGCCGCGTCGTCCACCGTCCAAGGGCTCACCGTAAGCGCTACCTTCAGACTGTTGGCTATCAGCGTGACATTCACATTCAACTGCTGTCCGGCTTTCAGCTCCTTCAACTCTGCATTGTTTATCTTAAACACCACCTCGTGTGTCTTGCTTCCCCAAGTAGCCGTAAGCTTGTAAGTATTATCACTTGTCCACGGATACAGATAGCGTATGTACGGCGACGCATCAGCTACCTCACCGACAGGTACTTGCAGCGTACCCTCGGTTCCAAACTGAACCGTACCATTACCTGCCGCACTTTTCGGATAAGAGTCTGTATAAATATCCTTGAATAAATATCCCTGATTGGCAATACCCGATATCGCAACATCCGTCAGATCGACAGACTCTCCTGTCTGGTTGTCGAAATTCAGTACCACCTTGGCAAGCGGGAACAAAAGATTCATGGTAGCCGATGTATTTTCATTCGGTCCCACCTTGATAGTATTCTTGAAAGCTGCCTGAGGTATTTTACTCAAAGCAGGGTTATTGAAATCTTTCCAAAGAATACGTGATTTCAGCGCACTTAAATCCACGCTCTTTCCCTCCAGACTTTCCCCTTCGCGCAGAAAAGCCTCCTCATTGGCAATGGCATAAAAGTCAAAATTTTCACCATCCTTATTGACAGTCAGCTCCGAAAAGTGAATGACCTTCTGCTTTTCGCCAGGCTGAATGTCATAACTCACATTATAAATGATATCGTCCGTACCACTGCGCGCCACAATCACACGCAGCGTACTCATTTGTTCATTGTCCAGCAGATTTTCGGCAGTAACATTATCCGAAACACGCGTAGTGAAAGTCATCGTGACCGAAGCCTTCCCTCCCACAGCCGGATCGTTATCCTTTATGCAAGAAACAGAAAGCAAGGCTACAGCCACTACAGCCACTGCCAGCAGACAATATGTTCTAAAATGTTTTCTCATAGTATGCTCCTCCTTACATTACTGCCAGTCTGGCTCAATATCTTCTACATACCATTCGGGAAGCCTGATACTTACTCCCACCTGATCGAACACTATCGATATAGGCAGCAGCGCCTCCTGTTTGGTTACATCAATATCTTCCCGGTATCTGTTCAGGTAGTTGAGGATATTTCCTCTTACCAGTTCCACACCAGTATTTTTATCTTTCAGCACCAGTTGGTGTGCACACGTCGTCTCGTCCAGACTGGTTTCATGATCCAGCCGGAACAGAGCAAAGTCACTGGTATGATAGCAATTCTTCTCTGCATCGTAAACCAGTTCCGGATAAATGGTACCCTTCACCTCCGTGTTAATTTCATTCTCGAACGAGGTCTGTGCATTCGAATTTTCAAAACTCAATTCATACGGTATGTCGGCACGGCTTTGCGGAGCAGGCAGACCGTAAATCTCTACTTCGGTATCTACGTGCGAGCTGTACAGCGTCACCGTATCCCGATACATGACACCCTCCTGATCAGGCATAACAAACTCTTGCTGACCCATATAGTTGTCATCATGATTAATTACATTTCTCGAATCATCATTCCAGAACGGCGACTGGATATAAATATCCGAAAGACGGTTGGCATATATATTTTCTACAGCCGTATGGTCATAGGCATTTCCTATTGCCACCACTTTGTAACGTTTTCCATACTGCAGCCGGAACGACGGTACAGCATCAAAGTTCTTCAGCTCGTCCTGAGTGTAATGGCCGACCCCCATAATGTGTCCGCCCTCATCGAAAACATACAGGTCTACTTTACTCATGTACTTATATAATACGTCCGTATCACCATCTGCCAGATACTGGAAATAAATGGTGACATTATCACAATCATCCAGATCTTCCTTGACGCAACTGCTCGACAGGACGAAAACCGGCAGTGCCATCAACATTATTTTCAGAAACTTTATCATATTCGTTCTTATGAATGTTATAAAACTGTATGTTTTAGGAATAGAGTCTGGCGGATGATTCCGCCAGACTTTGATTATAGGGAAATGAGGTTATTGTTCAACCCATTCAGCAGTAGTATCGACAATAGTCCATTGTGCTTCGGTTACAGTTACGTCTACGCCATATTGATTATTACCTTCTTCATCACCGATAATATTCTTATCGCTCAATGTAACGTCTGTAATACGGTAAATTTTACCTGCTTCAAACTTAAATGCAGAGTCACCGTTATAACTCTTAATCACTGCATAACGAGGTTGAGTTACCGGATTATCCAGATCAGATGCAGTTGCAGTTGCAAAGTAAATCTTCAGAATCGGCATCTGAGCTGCATTAGGATAGAAATTGAATGCATAAGCTTTAGCTGGATCAGCAGTTGCCGGCCATACAGCGCCTGTAGCCAGGAAGTCACCTTCAATTTTATCCCACAAAATAGGAGCAGGAATAGCAGTTACACCTTCACCGCCTACCACTTCCGGATACTTATAGTCTGTAACACTTGTTGCACCCTTGGTAGCCAGAATCTTATCCAGATAAATACCGTCGATAGTCAATTCATCATACTTACAAGTTGCTTCATCACTAGTAGGATGAGTGACATGTTTGATGCCGGAAACTTCCAGACGTGCTACCGGAATCTTTACTGCCACACTGGTTGTATACATTTCATAACTTTTTCCCTCATTGGTTTCCATTCTTCCGGTAAGTGTAAATGTTTCACTTGAACCATAAGCCGGAATAGCTTCTGGCATAGCCTGCATGGCAGGAGCACTTGCATTAATAATAGAAGTACCATCCCCTACTTTATCACCATCATTAACCCAAGCTTCAATCTTGGTAGGATTCTGAACACCCCAGAATTTGACCGTTGTAGTTCCAGTACCCTTACCATCCAATTCAACTGTCTGTGTTGCTGTTCCTGTACCTGCAGTCAGCTTAATAGACATTGTACCCTTTACCTGTACCTCATCTCCATTATTACCGGGAGTAGCATCTACCAGTGTACGACTCATGCTGTTCGGAGTTACAATCTTAACTTCTACAACACCATTACCTTCCATGCTACCACCTTCTGGTACCACTTCTTCATTTGAGCAGGCAAACAAACCCAAACCTGCAAACGCCCACAATAAACTCTTAGAAAATTTCATAATACAAAAATTTAAAAGTTAATACTCTCATATCTAATTATTCTCATTTCATCTGTTTTCTACTCCGCCATCAGGTCCAGATACGCCTGCAGCGCCTTCAGGTTCTCTGCAGCAGGAGCATAGCCCGCTTGGGAAGCCCGTCCGAACGCTTCAACCGCCTTTTCCGGCTGACCGTTCTTCACGTATGCCGTACCCAGCATGTTCAGCAGCGCACCGTCCTGAGGAGCCTTCTCCAGCAGAGCCACTGCCTCGCCGGCACGCTGCGCCTCCAGCAGCGCCAGTGCCGCATTGTTTACCGCCGTTACGTCCTGCGGGTAAGTCTTCGCACCCGTCAGCAGGCAGTCGATGTACTGCGGCGTACCCTTGCCGTAGCTGTCCGCTACCTTGTGAATCTCGCTCACGCTCATCAGCTGCGGGCTCTCGGTTATCATCTTGCGCCCTTCCTCTATGGTAAAGTGACGCACGTTATACTCTATGCGGTACTCGTTGCGGCGCACCGGAGCATACACCTCGTTCACCAGCTTGGTATATACCGCTGCCGGCACCAGCTTCTTCAGTTCCGCCTCGCAGGCATCCTTGTCGTCGCCGCAGCCATCTATCAGCTGCAGAATCTCCTGCTGCTGCTCCAGCTCCGTACGACGTTCCACCTCCTTGCGCAGTGCGTCCCAGTCCTCGCCCTTCCACGCTACATGGTACAGCGAGCGGTCTATTCCGTCCAGATCGCGGCGCACATAGTCGGTAAACGCCTGCGCACGCCGTTTCGACAAGTCCATGTTGTATTTCATCGTACCCTCGGGCGACGCATAGCCCGTTACGTAAATGCCTGTAATCGTGAGGTCGTGATTGTCGCGCACCACCTGAAACGACTCCTTCACCTTCGCCAGTTCCGCGCGGTTCTGCTTGTAAGCCGCATCGATGCGGTCGCTGTTCTGGCGGAATTCCAGCCGGGCCACCCTCGTTTCCGAGCGGCGTTTCACCTCTTCTTCCTTCGGCTCGATGAACGGAGCCACGTACACCGGATTCATGGCAGGGAATATAGTGCCTCCGTAAGCCGTTTCGCTACCCTCTTCACACTGTGCACAGCCCGTGACGTATGCCCGCAGCTCCACGCTTCCGTCTATCATCCACCGCTTGAAAGGCACCGATGCCTCGTACGAAACCGTCTGTTCCGAACCGTTGTCGCGGCGCACCACCAGCAGCGCGTCCTCGTTGAATTCTTCCCCGTACAAGACACGTGCACGCTGCTGTACCCTGTCGCGCGTCTTTCCGTTGATGACAAACGGAGGCAACTCCTGCTCCATGCTGCCGTCGGCTGCCACGATGACCGGCACCACCCGCAGCGAATGCTGTCGGTTCATCTTCAGGTTGTCCAGCCCGATTTCCATTTTCACGTTCGCCTTGCGGTCCGCCGTTTTCGTCACCTGCGGTCCGTCGATGTTCACCGCCTCCAGATAAGGCACCTGAGCCCCTGCCGAAACAGCGGCAAACAACATTGCTGCAGAAAAGATATATTTCTTCATCGTACGTTCCTCCATCATTTAATTATGTAAATCAACGATACCGCCGCCTTGGTCAGCCCGAAGTAATCCTTTGTGTCGGAGCCTCTCCACTCGCCGCAGTGCGGACAGTCGTACATATCATAGTCGGCACGGATCCATCCCGCCCCGATTTCCAGTCCCAGGTTCCAGCGGTTTCCCAGCACGAACTGATAGCCGTAGCCCAGTCCCACGCCGTACATGTTTCCCTGATACCGGTAATCCTTGAACGAAGGAAAAATCTTCAGGTCCATATCTGCCACGTTAAAACCTCCGCCCAGTGCATGAAGAGCAAGAAAATGTCCGTTGAAGGCTTCACAGAACCAGTACCGCGCTTCCGGTTGTACCAGCCAGTGCTTCATCTTCCGGTCATCACCTAAATTAAAGGGATTATAGTTTCCCGAAACATCAATGCTCCATTTGGGAGCTACCCGAAACTCAGCCCCCACATTCAGCGTTGTGGTTACATCATAAAGAAGGTTTGTCTTGACCGCTATTTTCTGGGCTGATACGGACATACCTGCTATCAGAAAGGTTATTAATGCAAACAGTTTTCTCATAGTCCTTTGCTCTTAAGTTTTTACGTAGTACAAAGTTATCAAATGCTAAAATACTGTCAACAAAAATTAATTTCCAATCTGTCGTATGAAAAGGAGGAAAACAGTAGAAAAGATTACCAAAAAATCATAACAACCGTATTTACAATAGATTACAAGAACAAGAAATGGACAATATAAGAAGAAAATTCTACGTTCTATTTTTACATTTTATTACGAAAAAGATTAGGACTCATACCATATTTATCCTTAAACAAACGATAAAAAGTAGACAAATTAGGAATAGCACTTTGTTAAGCGATTTTACTAATAGACCATTCGGGATTCTCGTGAAACAGCTCGATGGCATATTCCAGCCTCAGGCTGTTCAGGTAAGCAGCCAGATTGGTGTTGCCAAACTCTTTCAGCACACCGGCAAAACGGTTCTTGTCCACTCCCATGACACGCGCATACTGGTCGCGCCCCAGACTGTAGTCGAGGTAAAGTTTCTCCTGACGCACCTTCTTGTCGAAAAGAGCAAACAATTCCTCGTTCGAAAGGCGCGAAAGCGTCCCCTTTCTGGGTACTTCCGGCACAGCCTGCTCCACTTCCTCTTCCGCAGCCTTTTCCTCCGGTCTGCCGGTACCGTCTGTTGCCCCTCCGGAATCATGTCCCTTTTTCAGCAGATACTGCTGTACCTGACGCAGCTTCTCCAACTCCACAATCCGAATGCGCATCTTTCCACCTTTCCGCATAAAGCCCCCCAGCGCCAGCAGCGACAGCAGCAATATGCCCGTCAGCACACCGAGCCAGATAGTCTGTACGCGCAACTTCTCTTCCGTTTCCTCCAGTTCCTCCCGGGCAGCCAGCGCATTAAACAGGTCAGTGTTCTCCAGCAGATAGTTGCGCTCGTTATTCAGCCGTATAGCCTGCTGGATAGACAGCCTGCGCTTTGCCACCGCATAAGCCTTCCGGTAGTCGCCCACCGCCTCGTAAGCTACACACGCCTGCTGCAGGAGCCGCACATACGAAATGTTGAGCGTATCACGCCGATCCATCTCCCTGACGTATGCCTGTGCGTTCACGATAACCTGATCGTACTTCTTCATGGTAAGCAGGTAGTCGTTTATCTCCAGACGTCCCACAAGGGTTTTCGAGAAATGGGTACCAAGAAACAACTCGTAATACTTCTCATCCTCGAATTCCTTCCCCAGCATATGGGCAAGAAAAGCCATCTTGCTGTACAGATAGCCCGACTGGTTGTCGCGCCTCAGTTCCGGCAGGCGGGAAAGCAGCTTGCTCCGTTCCAGTCCTATCTGCCATGCCTCAGCATACTTCCGGTCGCTGATATAGTACATCATCAGGAAACCATACGTATGCGACAGGTAGTAAATCTCGGTTTCCGATTTTCCTCCTTCCAGCAGCTTCTCCGCACGGAATGCACATTCGTATGCCTTCTTGCTCAGGCTCAGCCTGCGGTACAGATAGCCTTCGGACAACAGCATGCCGGCAAGCATGACATGATCCGAAATCGAAGTAGCATACTCCTTGCCCTTGCGGATGTAACGGGTAGCCTTGTCCAGCGAAAACGCAAAGACCGACGCCTCCGCCAGTATCATAGATATCCGACGGTACAGCACGGTGTCCGATTTTATTTCTACCGAATGATAGGCTTTCTCGGCACTGTCCAGCGCCCTTCCAAACATCGACAGACGGAAATAAGCGCACGAACGGATATACTCCAACTGATACGACGGGTACTGTGCCTTCTGCTGCAGGCTGTCAATCTGCCTCAAGGCTACTTGCGGAAACAAGTAAGCCTGTTCCCGGAGATCAATCAGCCTTGAAGCAGAATATCCAGCCGCAACAACAAAAGACAATATGATAAAGAGGAAATATCTCATTTTTTATCGTATTTTTACAATTTTATTCTAACAAAATCGGTGCTGTAAAATTATTTACACCTCAAAACTACAAAATAAATTAATAAAGGCTCTTTCTTCAAAAATAAAATTATTGTAGTGTAAGTAAAATTGTCTTAATACCAATAATCGAGATTGACCTCTTTTTCTTACGGCTCTCCCAGCCCCCTCACGATCACCTCTACTTCCGGCTTCAGGAAAAACTTGCGATGCTTGTCGTGTCCCAGTGCCGCCAGACCCTCGCGGATGGAAGGACAGCGGTACATCCACCGGTACAAGTTGCGCCGTGCCGTCTCCGGCGAACGGTTCGGAAAATACAGGCAAGCCAGCTCTGCCTTGCCGTAGATACGCAGACGGAATGTTCCGTCGGATTCATCTTTTTTCATCGTACACCTCACTTTTTACGTCGAACCACCTTCTTGTGCGGAGCCACCCGCTCGAAGGCCAAATCGTCCATCATCTCCTTCAGTACGGTGCCCGGACGAAAATGCACCCATACCTTGCCCAGCATCGACGGACGGAAGTCGGCCTCGCACTTCACGCCCTCGCTCTTCACCCCCACCTGCAGCGAACCGATGTCGCCCAGACGGATAATCTCCCCGTTGCACAGCCCGTTGCCTATCTCCTCCTCCAGTGCCGTGAGCACCGCCAGCGTGTCCGCCTTGGTCACCGTGCAACGCTCCTGAATGCGCACTGCCATGTCGGCAAGCGACACCACCCCGCGCGCCTGAGCCCGAGCGTAGTACGTCACCCCCGCCGAAAGGTCCCGCGGATCAACGCGCGGCACCACCGAATATGTCACCGATCTTTCCTTCATAGTTTTTCTCCTTATACGATTTTCCCGGTACAGCCACATGCACGCCCTCGAACTCGCCGATTTTCGTCATGCTGGGATTGTACCCGTAATACACTTTCCCCGTCGCCCCGTTACGATGCTTGGCGAGGGTAGCGATACCCATTCCCTTGGTCGAGCAGCCCGTGTCGGGATCCACCCGGATGTGATACCGCTCCGGACGGTGCAGCAGAATCACCAGATCGGCATCCTGCTCTATCGCCCCGCTCTCGCGCAGGTGACGCAGCTCCGGACTCCCCGCCCGATCCTCCGCCTGACGGTTGAGCTGGCTCGACACGATGACCGGACAGCCCAGCGAACGTGCCAGCCCCTTCAGCTTGCGACTGCATTCCGCCACCTCCTGCTCGCGCGTACGCCCCGGGTTCACCGTGGCAAGCAGCTGCAGATAGTCCACGATGAGCAGCCCCAGCTCCCCCTTCGCCCGCAGCGACTTGGCGATGACACACAACTGATCCACATTGATATACGGCGTATCGTCCACATGCACCGGCAGCGCACTCATCCGTTCCGCCGTGCGATGCACATCCTCCACCTCCTCCGCCGTGAGCTTCCCCTGCCGGATGCGCAGCGGATCGGCACGGCTCTCCGCCAGCACCATGCGCTCGCCCAGCTCCGAAGCCGTCATCTCCAGCGTGAAGAACACCACCGGCACCCCCGCCATCGCCGCCTGACGCGCAAAGAACAAGTCGAGTGCCGTCTTTCCGTCCGCCGGACGCGCCGCCGTGAAAA